>Ga0214544_1001642_pt1 | contig 46961 bp, 16 predicted proteins | sample CNSS3metaG_FD_160074 | JGI IMG/M metagenome (GOLD analysis project Ga0214544, IMG submission 160074) | Root nodule microbial communities from cowpea collected in UCLA plant growth center, Los Angeles, California, USA - CNSS3 | ecosystem: Host-associated > Plants > Roots > Nodule | place: USA...
CTTTCTCTTTTAGATATATATATATATACATATATATATATATATATATATATATATATATATGTATGTATGTTATCGATAACTTTACGTTGGAGCCTGTGACGGTGGAAGAATTCATAGATTGTAAGTTACTCTCGTGTCCTCGGTTAAGTTTAGGTTCATATCAGATTTGACAGATAAAAAATATAATGCATAATGAAAAATAAACAAAAGAAGGTTGAAATCCACTTTCAAACTTGTCATATATATATATATATATATATGAAATTGTCATATATCTTGTTAAGTTGATGGTTGTATATATAAAAAAAATGGTATTTAACATGTATATGATTTAAGCAGTTAAGAATATGCAGATAAGAGTACGTTGCTATGTATATCGCAAAATAATTAAGTTTTAGATAAACAATGATATTAAATATTTAAAGATTGATGACAGTAACTTAATTTAATTTGAAATTCTGCATTTGATCAGATCTCATGCATATCCATTACGATATTTTTGTTTTCACATATAGAGTTATATATATATACATATGCAGCATAAGCTGCAGCACGAATCTTTTACTGGTGCTGATGTCTTCCCAGTAGAAAAGAAAACTTACTTTAGGATATGAAGTTGAAGAAGATCTTTTAGTTTTCTTATGGGTCCCCTTAAACTGACCAAAGATCTCTTCTTTGAACCGTAACACTATGTAATGTGTACACGAAAACATGCTATGTATGACTACGACTATGACAGCATATATAATAAAACTATATTCACTTTTAATTTAAAACCATTTTCGAAGTTTCATTTACTTCAGAAGGAATCTGTGAAAAAAATTGTGTCTGATATGGAGAACGAGGGAGCAGAAGTTCAAATCTTGATTGAAATATTTTGAGTTTGATTTTGAATAGAACAGCACAAGAAGCTATACGTTTATTGGTGATATTCTTTTGGTTTATATTTTTTAGAAAAAGAGAGTGATACTAGGCGACAGACACCTCTTTATTACTTTATTCTGCGTTAGATTCGATCTTTTTTTCTGCAGTGTTACAGAGAAAAAAGATGAACACAGAGAGAGAGAGAGAGTAACGTGCATGTTAATGCTATCTTTTCTTTCATGGGACATGCATGATAAAGCTAAAAAATGAAGATGAAGAGGGGGCAACTTCATTGTAGTTTCTGAAGGGAATAAAGAGAGAATATATAAGAAGACAAGAATAAACTTTTTAGATGCTTTTTTATTTCTGTGTTCTTTTTACGTATAATCTCAAAACTCCTATACCTTCTCTAACATTGGGGTTTGTGTTGTGTGTGTTAGAAAAAGAAAGATCTTTCTAATCATACTACATATACATGCATATATCATCTCATTCATAAGAGAATCTTGTCACTGTTCCTCAGATATTGATCCATAGATTAAGTCGTTGATTAGGTTTTTGAGCATGTTCTAAGAAAAGAGAATATGAAACTAAACTATAGCAAGAGGAAGTGTCTCTTTCCACATGCGATTTAAAATTTAAAGGAGACCTAAAAAGGTGATATTCAGTTCTTTCACTTTAGGGAAGATTTTGGATGCTTTTGAAGTGAGGAAGGTTGTTAATGGCAGTGAGTGTTAATTAGGGTTTAGTTTGTTGGTGTGGCAGAGATTTGGTCCCATAAAGAACTCACACATGGAATGCTGGTTGGTTGTGCAAAGAAGAATATAACAACATAACATGCCTGTTATCCAACTTTTCTGGATTCTTCCTTCAATTTTTAAGACCCTACACCACTTTGGTTTTTCATTTCCCTCCAACCATTTTTGTTTTTTATCATGTCACACATACATTATTTTTTTGAAGTTATTTTACTTCAATTATTGGTTGAAGAGTGTACGTGAGTTATACTATAAACTTTGTAATATCTATGTTCAATTCTGAAGAATGAACAATCTTATTCACCACTTGTGTAGTATATATTGTTGGTTGATCTATTATATATGTTAATTTTGCATATTTCACTGGGTTTTTAAAATAAAATGTATACAAAACGATAAAAGTATGATTAATAGCATATTTAAATCGAAGCATATAATTTTTTTAGACACCGATTCTTTTAAACCGAAATATATAACCTTCTTTTGTTTTAAGTTTTTGTTGAATCGAGACATAAAAGTTATCTTGAATTGTAAAAATATTACCGTGTCATTATATATTTCGGTTTCTGACCAACCGAGATATATAAAATGAGATAAAAAACAAAATCTGCACTAATGATATATATAAATGTCATAATACTGTGACACGGTTAGCATGCACGATATGTCATTAAAATATCAATAAATTTTTTATTTATATGACTATATTACCAGATAATTTTAATGTTACTAGCTACAACCTAAATTATGTTATGAAAATTACTACAAAATAGTTAATAGATCCAAAACCTTTTTTTTTTAGATTTACAGTGTGTGTGTGCGTCTTTTTATTTTTTCTGAGCATGCCGTGGCTAAGCCTAGCTTGATGGAAGCCCACTCTTTTGAAGCCTTCTAGAAACAGATCATAGAATTGACCCAAAAAGAAACAATACGTTCAGGTTTACCGAATTTCTTTCTGCACCCCATACTTTTCTTCCGCACCTCCATATGTCTGAAAATCTCTACTTTGCCTTTCTAGTTTCAAGTCTTTCTCAAATTTTACAATAGTCAAATCTATCTTCCGAAATTGTACAATTTGAAAAAAAAAATAGCACAAAAAATGTTTTTGGACTGTTTAATTCGAAGAGTACTTTTTACTTTCGAATTTCGCAATTTAAAAGTAATTTTTTTTGAAAAAAAAAACTTTATAATTCAGAATTCAATTTTAGGTTTTAGGTTGCATAATCTATAAGGCATTTTTTACATGGAAAAAAAAAAATGTTTGATTGTGCAATTCAAAGCTTTCGGATCGTAGAATTCGAAATTTGAAAGTCATAATTGAGGATTGGAAGGTTTTCTATCTATCAGAATGTAATGTGATATGTTGCTCTCTTATATAGAAACTAAGGAGATGGTAAAAACTAAGGACACTTTTATCTTTTACAAACTCTTATGATACAAGATGCAGGAAGAAACCATAGAAATACCCTTATGTCTAACTTCTTAAAGCCATGTTTTTTATTTAGGAGACAAGGTGTACCAGAAAAGCCCAAAATGCAGAGACAAGAAAAAGTATATCAGTGTGTCAAAGAAAAGACTATGAAAAAAAAATGGATAAAATAGATGATTAATCTCATTACTTTGAGCTCAGTCATCACCCCAATTCACTCCTTAGGATGATGAGATGGTTTAGTAATTAGATGAAAGAGAAGGGAGTTAAGTTTTTTACTTCAGGAAATGGTAGTATGACTCTCGTCGTTTGATTCTCATCCTTTACTTTTTTACGTGATTTAGTGTGGACCATTGATTAATGTATCACTGTCTTTTTCTTTGAAAGAATCAATGGACCACATGAGCATATTAGAAAGTAAAGAATGAAAGTCAAAAAATGTAAGTCATAGTATAAATTTCATTTTTGTCCGGCGTTTCTCAGGTTAGAAATTTGCAAACTTGATAATCAGAAGAAATCATTTTCTCTGAGGAAGTCCTAATCCAACAAAGGTAGATGCAGACAGCAATATGTTGATGATGAGAATAGATGAAGAAGTAAAGGCAAAGGAACATAACATTTATGCAGCAACAACCCAAAAGGATTGAAGATGGGACCTAAATCAAACCCATGTTGCAATAATTACACGTGACCACACCACACCTAATTCACTTGATATTGATGATAGCACATGCAACTAGCTATTAATATAAAGTGTTTGACTAAATTAAAGCCAGAACCCAAGAATGTGAAGAATGTAACAGATAGCCTCTGGAATACACATTGATTTCCCTATTATCATTATGCCTTACCCATTTGCATTTGGCAATAAATAACATCTACCATTTCATAAAGTTTTAGATTCATATAGCTTTACAATTTCGGAATTACATAATAATGCTTAGTTTGAGTAAGACCTGTCATATTACTCAACCATAGACTGTGTTCTGTCACTTTCTCAGTTTCTTTGATGAATGAATTTGTATTCGTTCATTATTTGTGGTCCGGTAGTGATGAATGACAAATTCATGTTCATGTGTTAGACTTGTTAACTCACTCCATTTGAATATGTGAATATTACTACACCATTATAAGGTATACTTAAGTTCTGGTGGCTATGCTTTGAAAATTCATTGAGTTCCATTTATGTTGCACAAGATCTGAACAAGAGGAATCTTACCCTTTTTTATTTGTTTTATAATTGGAACAAATGTTGATGACCAGCCATAAAACTTGGAAGCTAGCTACTTTTGACTAGTAATCAGAATGGCGTGCGCTACCTTTTTCTCCTCTCAGTTTTCAAACCAGACTTCCTCAGCCTCATGATTGGTTGCTGGAGCATGTTCTCATCATTTAGAAAAGTTTGGAAGAGAACTGAACACTGAAAAATGTCACTAACTTTTGCTGAACTTTAGAAATTGGCACTGTATAGTATAGTATGAATCTGGGAGCATACTTCACTCACAGAATCATTTAAAAACAAAAAATTCCTCCACACTGCTGGGAAAGTTCTTGTACCCTGATGCCCCATGATATTCAATGTCCCCTTTTGTTCATACCCTTTTGATTATTTTAATTTTTCTCCAAGATTTACACTTTCTCAGTTAGGAAGTGTTTATTTCAACAGACTAATTTGCCATCATGACAAGTTGAGAAGTAGAAAGTAAAGGGGTTGTTCCTGCAATAAAGAGCTATTTATTGGGAACAGCTTGGTTAGGGAAAAAAACTAGGCTATTCTTAGAATAAATGAAAGTTAATTAGAGTTTTTAAAAAATTCTTATGCAGCAATGGAGCAGGCACGGATATTTGGTAGCTAAAAGCTACCAACTGGCAACCATTCATCAGAAATTAAATTCCCTCTACCAGCCCCTTAGTTAAAAGTACCTTGTATTTTTTCATCCTTTTGTTTTTCTCCTTATTGCTTGGTACAAAATGAGAAGCACAGTATCACATCTCTTAAATGCTTTTGAGTTTCCAAAAAGAAGAAAGAGTGTCAACTAAGTTACATGTTCTAATGCTCATACACAGTCATGCCAAGTACACATCAACTTGGCCCTTCTGCTTTCTGGAGATCATTACAAGTGCCAAACACCTTTTCATTAACGTTCTTAAATTACAATAGCCAAAAACTTGTTTAGATGCTATGTGTATAATTTTTTTCATGTGAATGCTTAGACAGAAAAATTTATCCATGTTAACTAATTATCTGTTACTGTAATTTTCTAGTCTGTGAAGAAGACCACAATACTGAAAGATGATTTGTTAGTCTGCAGCCACTAATAATAAGATCCATAAAAGTTGTGGTGATTAGTGATTAGTGAGACCATCTCATTTCGGCACACTGTTCTGACACAGAAATTTTCACTCAAAGAAGTCAACATCTGTACAGAAAAAGGTGTACAAAGGTATGCCTCAAACAAACGCATTACATAAACTAAAAGGAAAATGGGAAAAAAGAAAGGGAGCATAATCAGCCCCACCACCACCAGTCCACCACTCTCTCTTCAATGTGGCAACCTTATTTGGGTTTTGTGCAAGCTCAGTTAAGAAGCATATCCTCTTGAATTAAGCATTTTGGCATCTTCAGCTAAAAATGGAGAATAGCTGCATTCTAGTCTTTCTCATCTTCATTCTACATTCAGATACAACAAAAGCTGTCTTCAGTGTTGGTGGTGGTGTTGGAGTAGGTGTTGGTGTAGGTGTTGGTGTTGGTAATGGCGGTGGCAATGGTGGAATGGTTTGGGTTGGAGGAGGGATTAACAGTCCAGAGCCTCCTGGATCTTCAGTGCCAAAGCCAGAAGGAGCTTACACAGCTCTGCAAGCTTGGAAATCTGCAATCACTGAGGACCCTCTTAATATTTTGGAAAGTTGGGTTGGTCCAAATGTGTGTTCTTACAAAGGAGTGTTCTGTGCAAATCCTCAAGATGAAATGGTTGCATCAGCATTCCCAGTTGTGGCAGGCATAGATCTCAACCATGCAAATCTGAAAGGAACTCTTGTGAAAGAGCTGTCTCTACTCAGTGATTTGTCTCTTCTCCACCTCAACACTAACAGATTCACTGGTTCTGTTCCTGATACATTCAGAGACCTGGTGTTTCTGGAAGAGTTAGACCTCAGCAACAACCAACTTTCAGGTCCTTTCCCTGCTGCTACTTTGTACATGCCAGGCCTCATCTACTTAGACCTAAGATTCAACTACTTCTCTGGGGCACTTCCAGAGGAACTTTTCAGCAAGAATCTGGATGCAATATTCCTCAATAACAACCAATTTGAAGGTGAAATTCCCCAAAACCTAGGTAGCTCCCCAGCCTCAGTGATAAACCTGGCCAACAACAAGTTGAGTGGAAACATCCCTGCAAGTTTGGGCTTCATGGGTTCTAAAATAAAGGAGATTCTGTTCCTGAATAACCAGTTAACTGGTTGCATCCCTGAGGGAGTGGGGCTATTCACAGAGATGCAGGTTCTGGATGTGAGCTTCAACTCACTAATGGGTCATTTGCCAGACACACTGTCATGCCTGCAAGACATAGAAGTTCTGAACTTGGCTCATAACAAGCTCTCTGGGGAGTTATCAGACGTAGTGTGCTCTCTGAGAAGCCTTGCAAATCTAACTGTTGCATACAATTTCTTTTCTGGGTTCAGCCAGCAATGCTCAAGGCTTTTCTTTAGGAATGTGGGTTTTGATTTCTCCCTAAACTGCATTCCTGGGAGGGACATGCAGAGACCTCAACCTGAGTGTTCTATCATACCAGGTGGTAGCCTTAGTTGTCTCAGAATCCCCACACCAAGGCCTCTTGTTTGTGGTTCAATGGGTGTAAGTAAGTCTAAGCACATTGATCCCATTTCACCATCTCCTTGATGGTAATTGCGTTATTAGTTACATAACAGGTTGGTCATAGCTGTTCCATTAATTACTGCTACCAATCTTGATTCACATTCTGCTAATTTAGTTCTTCTAAGATTCCTTGTGCATATTCGTAATTATACTTGGCGTGCAGGGGTATATATTTTAAAGGAAATTTATTTGCGATGCTTCTAATATCTACTATCATGAAAGATGGATAGCTTAGTTTATGTTTCCCGTGACATGTTTGCTTGATTTTAGCTACTTTATTTTGTACTGCTTTATCACGGGTTCTGCAATTATTCCATCAACAACTTCACTAACCACATTCGACAAGACCCTACTTGATAGCTTCTGAACAGATAAATCTCACACCACTGTAATGCACTAGGTTACATCACAAGGTTATATCTAAATTAGTTGAAAGGTGCACCTGTCCAAATTCAACTTCAATAATACAAGTCAGGATATTGTAATTGTGGCTTGCTAATACTTCAAGATACACCAATTATTAGACAGGTATTAATGCAGCAATAAATATGCATACTGCTGCATAGATTGCACATTAGAGGTGCCCTGTTTAAACAAGTTTAGACTATTTGGTGAAACCTGCTAACTAAAACACAAAATAAAGTAACATTAAGTTTTGATATATGTTTTTTTGTCTATTTTTTTAAATGTTTGATGAAAAGATATCAAATAAAAATGCAATATATTTAATCTTAATATATAGAAAACGTTCAACACTTTTTTTTTGGTTTAGAGAGACAGTTATTATGAAACTGTTGTTTGAAAAAGATTTAAAATAGTTTCTCAAAAAACACCCTAATGTTGATCTAGTTAGAGGTTTAAAATAATGTCAGAGATTCTAGATTCAAATTTCAGCACCATTGTTGTACACTAAAATGAAAAATAATCATTCCTCAGTTTTAGATTACCATGTTGCAACAGACAACAAGCATTACAACATTACCATGAAAAATCACGGCAGAGGGTACTACAACTGGGAAACGTAAAAAATAATACAGATTTCTGAGAAGACATTGCTATGGAATATAATACATTGGGTTTGGGATTTTGAAAGACCGTGCGGCTACTGCATAACCCCACAAATCACTCCACTGATCCCCAGAGCTCCCATGAATCAAGTAGCCTTCGTTCTCCACCTCTTCTCTCTTCTCAGACTTGTAACTAATGGCAGGTTTGCCTTTATCAGAAGACCCTCTGTTTCGTTGACAAAGAATTTCAGTTGAAACTTATTCATTAAAATAAGACACATATATCCAAGAACCGGTAATTTATGTACCTTAAGATAAGTCTCTCCCAATTTCTGTACCCTGAAAGCAGAAGGTTTGTCTCCGTGGCATTCCTTTGATGCTCACTCCTCCCAGTTAAGAGAAATACACTGAACCCCAATTCCTTAAGCTCGTTATACAAAATTAAATTGGCTGGCAAAGCTGGGGCAGCAGCCGAGTGCACCCAAGAATCAAAGGAAGTCTCATTGAAGATCTCAAATCTGCAGTTCAAAACAAAACTCCATAATCAACTTCAACAAACAAATTCTCACAAGCAACTGCCATGGGTTAAGAAAATCACTTCTAGATTTCAGATTTCACTCATTTTTTAATTCAAAGAAAGAACAAGAGTCTTTTGGCTAAAATTAACTTCCGATTAGTAATAGCAACCACATTGCATCTATGATCTATTCATTAATCCCCCCAATTCCAAGGTATGAGACTGAGAGCCATTGATATTTGAAAAAGTCGCCTTCCTAGTTATACTAGGTTAGTTACAACTTTCAGTTATTCTTTAACTTTAGGCAACTTTTCAATTCGTCAAAATAACGGAACCCTTCACAATTACAGTTGCAGAAACCCATCTTGAAAACAGTTCAGATTTCCTTTTCCTAAAGGCTAGTTACATCAAGTGTTATACATCCATCACCTTTAACGCCCATAAAAAAATTTTCATCCAAAAGCAACTTCTCAACATTCTGTCTGCAACATCAATAATAAGAAAATATGCATTTGAAAAAGTTTATTTACAGCTATTTAGACTTAACAAATAAAATAAGCACTTATTTAAATTTTTATTTTTAAATGTGATATGAAAACAATTTAGCCTATGTGGTTTTAAGTTTGGAAAGGAAAAACAACTTTGAAAAATATCTGGTTACTCTTAAAAATATGATTGTACATTAAAATTTTGCCTGAAATCTCAGTTTAATAGAAGTAAGACTTAGATTAATCTTGTAAACTTGGTTTACAAACTTATTTTTAACCCAAACATAAGTTCAAATTTTAATCCAAACATAAGATCAAATTTTAATCCAAATATGTATTATACAAATTGTAATCCAAACATACGCTTGACAATAATTATATACATCAATTTAATCTTGTTTCTTCTCCAAGTACAAAAGTGACTTCAACATAAATAATTAGATAATAAAAACTTATTTAATAAAATGATCATCCATCTAAACTATTTGATCAAATAAATAATTAAACCTCAAACAATTTATCTAGTAAACCATTTTCTATTTTAATTTGATAAGCTAATGCAATTTATATTTTAATTACTTTGGACAGGGCATAAGAATTGCACTACAAAGGAATAAAACAATTACAGCTGGCATATAAGAGCATAACAATGGCATTGCATCCTAATTTGAGCTACCCATGCATCTTTTTCATATCATTGACCCACCCATCCAAGATAAACATCACACTGCCCATCCCCTTTGTCTTTTTCTTGCTTCTGGTAAAAAGCTTCAAAGAAAATCCATGCACAACTTTCAAACCATGAGATAAATTTTGATATTATACGGCTGTTCAAACCGAATTTTTAATTCTCATAATTTATGATAACGAGCTCTTTTTTTAATAAAGATGTTTTTTATAATTTATAAGTCTAGGATTTCATAAAAATGTATAGACCTTCAACGACTAATGTTCACATGTGAATGCCCAGAGGTTCAACATTGATTCTTTAATACGTGTCAATTTAATATCCATAGTGACTACAGTGGATGCAATTGGAGTATATCAATAAACTTCGATAGCCTTTTGTATCATTATTTCATAAAAAATTAATTTAAAAGATTAGGTTATATTCTAAAAAGTAGATTAGAAAATGTCAAGAAAAGTATCCTATAACATAGGCATTGTATTTGTATTCAATAATTACTATATGACGACAAATTGTTTCAACAATGGATAGCAAGCAATTGGAGCCTAATGAAGTTGAAGACAAACACATTCCAATCAAAATCCTTGGGCTACGAATTGCAAAAATCTAAAACCAATCAGCATAATCATCGCTTACCCGAATCCAATTTCTTCATAATAAGGCACGTTGGAGAGGAGCGTCTCGTCGATGTCGAACACCCACGCGTCTCTTCCGCCTCCGACCAATCTCACGCTCCTCGCGAACGCCAACGACAAATTCCCGACCACTTCGCAGTCCCTCCGGTACCGCTCTCCGGTAATGTACTCCGCCACGAAATCCACGCAATTCGCCGGCACGCGCTTCCACTCCCCCGCGTTGTTCGTCTCCACCGCCAGCCTCCAGCTGTCGCAGTAATCGCTCGAGATTGCCTTCTCCGACGGCAACCTCAGGATCGTCTCCGAACGAATGTGGCTGGCCGTTGAGAGGGCCACCAGCAGGGACAGCAGCCCTACGCCGGGATTCATCGCCGGAAAACAGATAGAGGCCGCGGAAGGGATCCGGTAGCCGGCGACTACTTTTCTTTTTCTTTTTTCTATATATAAAATAAAAGGGAGAGAGAAAAAATTGGTTTCTAAAATGCAACTGAATGGAACAACAATTCCCCTTCGTTCGCATCGGGTTGATTTTTATGGGCTCAGAACAACTTGATCCTAAATATTTTACATCTAATTTGTTTTATTTTTAACTTTCTAAATTTATATTTTATTTAAAAAGAAACTTTTGCAGAAAACAAACACATGAACTACAATGATTTTCGAGTTTTAGCAACTTAATCCCTCACCAAAATTAAATTTAATTGGATTAAAAAACTTGTATTAATTTAAACTTTAAAGAATGTTTGATATAATATATATATATATATATATATATATATATATATATTCTTTTTTAAGTTTTACTAAAATTTTAGATAGGAAAATATTGAATTTCTTATTTAATAATATCCTCTAAGAATTATTCTTCCAAATTTAACATTTTAAAATAATACTTTTAATTATGTCTTTAAAATTGAAACTCTTTTCCACGAATAGAGAAGGGAATAAAACATAATTTTGTTTTTCGTTTCCAAAAACACATTCAACGTGTTAAATCTAACTCAATTTCAGGAACCACTAAAAAAGGAATAGAAATGTCTATTTTTAAATTAATAGAAATGTCTATTTTAACATGTATATAGTATAGCAAATAATAGGTTAAATATATTTTTAATTCATGAAATTTTAATGAAATTTAAAATTATTTTAAAATAAAATTAATTAATTTAATCATTTATCTTTATAAATATGTAGATTTAATTTTTTTAACTAAATTTTGTTAGTTTATTTAATTTTTCAAGTGTATTTCACAATATTATTTAAATTATTTATATAATTTAACACATTTTCGTTTCAATGTTAACTCAAATATTATCATAACATTAGATAAACTTAACAAAAATATAGTTAAAAGGACTAATTTCATATATTTTTAAAAATAAAAAATTAAATTGATAAATTTTTTAAAAAATGAATAATTCTAAATTTTAGTAATAATATGTTCAAATAAAATAATTTAAAAAGATGATTCATTTATTTAAAAAATTTGAAATTAAAGAAAAAGTATCAGTCGGCAGGAGAGCTGCTGAAGCATACATGAAAAGAAGACATAAGAAAAAAATAAATAAAAATTTGAATATATAAGCAGACATTTGCCTGCTGTTTGTTTGTCTGTACAGCTCAGTGCAAAAAATGCTGCAAAAATCACCATCTAATTTCCGCAGTTCAGAAAACCCAACCAACCACGAAACAAGAACCTATGATTTCCCAACAACATTAACAAAAACCGAAGCTGCAAACACATGATTAATCGCAAGTCTATCTATGCTCAAACCAAAGTATTGGCTATCACAGCAGCAGAGGGCAACACGTAAATTTAAGGAACACACTTTAATGTTTGACTACGGAAACGAAACATGTTCTTCATGGCAAAGCTCTTTCCTCAGTTTATGCGAAAAGAGCTGGCATGCATCCATGCTGAGATCAATGGCAGCAGAGAGTGCAATGAACAAAGCAGCATCAGCCATGCACGTCACGTGCTGTGCCCCAACTTGAACCAGAGGTTTGCTTACTTTGCCTTCACCCTCCACGGTGGAACCCATCACGAACCCTTTTCCCGGTAACCTTGAACTCAACCCTGAATCCTTCATCACCTTGTAGTCAATGCAGAATTGGCCACCCTTTTTCACATCCATGGTGGCCTCCGCAATGGGTATGCCATTCACGGGTCCATTCTCTGCAACAAGCTCGAACTTGTAGCCCAACCCATCCACGGGACCTCTCTCTCGCCATGCTTCTAACCGACCCCATGGTTTCCAGCTACTCACGGAGGCTCCGTTGGGCCGCAGAATGAGCCATGCACCTGGGTTTGATCTTGACACTCTGTCTGAACCAGGAGAAGGAACAAACGGGGTGATCATGGAGGCTGCAGCAACCGGTGACCCAGAGAGATCATGGATCATCACCATCCAACCCTTTCTCTCCCTCCCATGACGCTCTCTCACACCCTTCAAGGTTCTCCTCCATCTACTCGGATTGTTTCCAAAATCTGAAGGTAGAGGCCTGAATTTCCAACACCAAGAAACAAAAACATGAATATATATCGGAGGTTAAATATGTTTTTAGTCTTTAACTTCCACTGTGAAATTAGAATTCATCCCAATCCGAAACTTATACATTTTAGTTCTCAAACTTAAAAAAATGAATGGATATAGTTCTTTTAATCCAATAATGTTTAATTTTTTTTTACGTGTCATATGCGTTTCATGGCAGCATTTGAGTTGTTTACACCGTTTTACATGTTTTTGCTTCGGTGACAGTTTGAAAACGTGTTTCACATGTCAAAAAAAATTCGCGTAATTGAATTAAAAGGGACTGTATTCATTCATTCGCAAAATTTGGAGACCAGAATGTATTAAAGTTTCAAACCGGACGAATTCCAATTTTACGTTATAGTTTAGATACTAAAAACATTCTTAACCCTATAAGAAATTATACAACTTCAACATATAGGACACAACAAGTAAAAGTAGGATGCATATCTGGATGTACATATAGAATTTCATAAAACATAATAGTTATATAGTTATAATTTTATAATTTCTTTCTAGAAATCATCCATGTAAGGAGGAGAAATCACAGTTTTGTTGGTTCAGAGAAAAGAAATGGTTTTATATTTTTGTATTACACATGTTTATACATCTCAAATCATGTGTAATCTTTCGTAAGTTTCTTAAAGACTTGAATAGTTTATAGACGATATCTTCTGGCATCGATCAGATACGAATACCTAAAGAAAATAAAAGGATATAGGTTGATGACTACTTAAGAAGTATAATTAATTGAGAAACATAATAAATTTAGTATGACAAGAAACAACCTAATAAAAATGTAAAACGTGGTAGGATACTAAATTATGAGATACTGAGACTGCAGGCAGATCAGTGGCACATGGGAGGGAATCCATGGCTGTTAAGTTTCACAGTTTGGAAAATCTCTGCTGTCTGTTTGACCAAACATGGCCCATGGCACATGCAAGAAAAGCTTAATTTAAACTTGTCAAACATTTAGTTTATTCTAGTTTTTTTAAATCTTTTAAGTGATTTTTATCGGAAGTCTTACGTCGATTAGAAATAAAGTCAATTTATAATATAAAATATATATATATATATATATATATATATATATATATATATATATATATGGATGTAATTTTCACCTTACAAGTCAGTTTGTGGAGTTGAGTTAGACTTAAAACCCACTTCTAACATGATATCAGAGTCAGGTTAGAGTCTATCCTAACAAATTTTCTTGTTCATTCTGTTTCATCCGAATCGAAGTAAAAGTGAAGGTGTGGCTTTCCAAAGGGAGAGTGGCATTTTGCATGTGTGTTTGAGGAGAGAGTGAAAGAAAGAAGAAAGGTAACAAGGAAGAGAAGAGAAACATAAGAATGAAAAGTTAGGTACAAACTCCATAGATATGCCTAACCTCACCTTAATTCATTACTATAATTAACCAAACATATTAGCCCCACCACTAATAACTTTGCCAACCCATACCAATAATCCTTGCATAACAAAACTTTCCTATTTACCACACAAATTCACATCTCATAACACAAATTCCTAGTTGGTACTTTTAAATAACTAGAAGGAAACTATTTGTTTCTGGGACTAAAGCTTAAGCAGTCAATTTAGTTGACTTTTTAAAAATTATATTAACAATTTACTAAATGAATCATCATTGTTGATGCTTTTATTTATTTTTCATTATTTATTAGTAGAAAAAACACAAGCACTCGTTGATATTTAATATGGATATAAAAAATAAATCTAAAACTATATATAATGTTAAATAATTGAATTGAACAAAATACATACACTTTTACATCCAATAACAGCTATAATTTCAATTGTTAAATCTAAATTTTAAAGTACTATTAAAAATCATAAAGTTACAACATGGTAACGAAGGTTAGAGTAGATCTAACCGGCCGAAACTTAATTAGGTCTGGCGTTTCACTTTTTACTTAAAAATTGAACTTTATGATAAAAGTTTGTGATCAAGTTCGGTATAATTGAAACTTTTATTGAAGAACAACCTCAAAAATACCAAAAATGTAAATAAGTTTGGTTAATATAAAAAAAAAATGTAGACTAAATTCGAAGAAGAAGAAAAAATTGAAACATTTTTTTTTTATTTCACATGTTTATCCTGTAACCTCTATTCTCTTTGCAAAACTCCACGGAAATTATAAAAATATTTAATTTTAAAAATATGTAAATGAAAAAAGTGAAAAAGATGAAGTGTGTGTGTTAGAGTGGTTGGTTGATTAAACAAATATAGCACAGAACAGCACATTGAAAACTAAAATGCACCATATTATTATTATCTTATTATTAATACTATTATTATCTTATTATTAATACTATTATTATTATTATTATTATTATTATTATTATTATTATTATTATTATTATAATTATAGTAAATAGAAGAAGAAAAATCGCTGACACACTTACCTCGATCTTGAGTTACGATCAGGGCTGAACTTACAACTGAATACAGGCTGTCTGATATTATTCTCCTGAATCTGGAAAACCACGGGACTACACTCCGGTTCGCCCCCGAACTGGAACACGAACCGCGGATCCGGTTCAGAGCGGACCACCATGTGGAGCCGAGTCGAGGGCTTCCGGTTCGGTTCAGAGCCGGTTTTGTTCCTGTGCAGGCTGAGCCAGCCGCTGTGGAAGGTGATGGGGCGGTCCCTTGCGGTGGTGAGGTCGAGGGTGAGGGTGAGGCGGCCGAGGAGCTTCGCGGCGGAGACGCTGCAGGCACGGGCTGTGCTGCCGGAGTAGACGGCGAGACGGAGGGAGATGGGGCGGCGGAGCGCTGCAGAGTCGAGGTGGAAGCCGGGGGCGGCGGTGACGGCGTCGGGAGCGGAGGAGGAGGAGGGCGAGAGAGGGAGAAGCGCGGTTTGAGAGGGGAAGTTGGTGGTGCGGATTTTGCAGAAGCATGGGGTGGTGGAAGGGTGGACGCCGGAGATTGGTGGGGCTTTGGTGGCGGAGGGAAGGTTTAGAGCGAGAGAGTCTACCATGAGACGCACGAAGGGGCAAGGATCCATTGTTACCGATGAAACTGAAAGTGAAACAGAACCACCTCTTCAAACGTCAATGGGTTTTCCGAGACATGTATGTAGTAGTTGTTGTTGCTGTGTACGAGGAGAAGACAACAATGATGTTGTGTTATGTTACAATTTCACTGCTTTTTCTCTCTCTCTGTCTCTGTTTCATTAGTGTGTTCTGTGAACTTGTTTGTTTTCTTCGGGGTTTACGCGAACACGATGACGCATGATGATGGCCATTTATAGCTGGAAAATACTCTTTTTTTCACGTCTAAAACTTGCCTCCTAATATTTATTGCAAATAAAAAAAAATTAATATCTTTTTTATTTATTTAATAAATTTTTTGCTGATAACAGATAATTATTTAGATAAAGAAAGAGTATTTAGAAAAGTATGTTATTTATGGCTATTGGTATTTTATTTTTTTCTTCACTCCGTAATTCATTACTTATGCATGTTTACTATTATAATATTATTTTTCATTAATTATCAAGCGTGTTGGTTTTCTCCTTCCCTTTTCATTGTATTTTCTTTCCTCGGGAAAAATAAGTTTTTTAGTCTACGTATTTTATTTCACATTTATTTTTATTTTTTATATTTTTATTAAAATTATATAGTTTTAGTTTTTCTTTTTTTCACGTACGACATTAGTATTGGATTACCTTCAACGATCACAAAAAAGAGATAACAAATGCATTCATATAATATGTGATATTGACTTCTCTTTTTTTTTTTTTCATACCTAAGTTTAATAAATTCACATTATATTAAAATTTAAAGGTTAATTAACCAACTTTAAAATGCAATAATGAAAATGAAATGAGAAAAAAGTACATAGACAAATACTTAATGATGTTCTTAATTTGCATGTTCTCACCTCAAACAACTAGGTGGAGTATGTACGACATTGTCTTCATCCTAAGTATCATGTGAAGAATAGTTTTTTTCTTCTTTCATTTGTCTTTAATACAGCATCGATCATGCTAACATGCATAATTGGTCAGTTACTTTATGGTTTATTTTGACGTTGGTCCATTAAAACATTAAAACTGGGTCAGATAGGTTAAAAATATAATCCGTTTCATCAGTTTCTTTTAATAACCTTGGTATTTTTATTTTTTAATTTTTAATATTACAATAGGAACTAAAATTGGAGGAAAATATAGAAACGTTTTAGAATCATTTCGCTGTTTTTATTTATAGGTCAACCTAATGTTATATTCAACAATGATTAAGTTTTTTAACATGTTCTTATGAATCCTGACCTAACATTTCTAAGATGGAAATTTGCGTTCTTAGAATGTTTAGCATGTCAGTTTATATATTTGGTGTGAGAAAGTGTTGTTCACAAACTATGGAAAATGGAATGTGACAGACGTGATGAGCTCTTTGTGAAACTGTGAAAAAGACAACCTGTTGGCTTGTTGGAAACGAGAGAGGCGACATTGAACTGCGAAAAATACGAAATTTTTGGGTTGTTGGAAACAAGAGAAACGATGTTAAACTCAACATACGACCGACTCTCTAATTATTAGAAACGAGAAAAATAACGTTAAATGGTAGAAAAGACAAACTATTGGGTTGAAATCACGTCATAGAAATTTTTCCTAATCAAATTAATGAATGAGCCAAACTAAAAGAAAAGAAACTTTGCTGCTAATTATGAAATTAGTTTCAACTAATTATTCATAGGGAATGTGGGTCAAAGGTTTTTAATGATATTAGTAATAATATATATTCCATATCAATAATTCGTATTAATACCACAATTAATAAAAATAAGTTCAAAGCAGTTAAGGAAGAAAATTTTCAATGTCAAATTACAACTTTGGGGTCGTTGAAAATTATATTTCACAACTTAATACAGAAGAACGACATAATTTTTTTTTCTTATGGCATATTTATTATCAAAAAAGGAAATAAAATAGCATAGGAGATTTTATTTCACAAATTGTATACCAGTTGCATTTTCATTTATATCAAATTGAAGTCATTTTCAAAAAAATTCAGGCTTAAAATCAAGTATACCACTTTGATTTAAGTGTCAAAAAAGGAGAATTAGTATGCATTTAATATTTTAAAGAATTTAACTTAATTGCAATTTGTTTGAATTGATATAAAACATAAAAATTAATGTATGCATTTATTATCATATTATGGCACAAGAGAAAAATAGATCCTAATATGGTTGGTGGGTCCTAAACAGCTGGATTTTGGCTGTCATCACATTATTGTAAAAGGAATTGGATTTGGACAGACCAAGACACAAATTTTCCTTAGTAGAATCAATTGTTAAGGTAGCAATATTATTATTTCCTTTCTATTATCTTTGACTTGACGGCGCATTTCTATTTTTTACATTATTATTATTTAAAAAATTATATTATAGTGATGATAAATCACAAAGTGCACTTTAACTAGTAGTGTCAACTCTTAGTTTTTTTTTTTTCTATTGGCATGCTTAGATGAAAAAAATATTTTTATAAATTAAACTTGAATTATATTATTTTTTATGAGTTCAATCAAACTCAAATATCTCCTAACTTTTGTCTTATTTCCACTTGTTTTTTTCTAATCGCACCTCCCCCAAATGGGAAGTTAGTTGGTTACTAAATCCAGCTCGTGAAGGGTGGGAATGCTTGATATACTGTGATAATAATATCATTTTGAATCAAAACGAAAGAGATAAAATAATGTACATTTGATTAGGATGTTAAATTTTTTAGGTTAAATATGTTTTTTGTCTTTTAATTTTCAGTGAATTTTAGAATTAGTCTATTTTAAAACTTTTAACTAATTTAATTTTTTTAATCAATTTTTATTAAATTTATTTTACATTTTAAGCCTATTTCATAATAGTATTTAACTTAATATTAAAATAAAAATGTGTGAAAGAGTATAAACAACTCAAATACAATATTGAAATGTGTACAAAACATCAAATTAACCTAACAAAATTTAATTAAAATAACTAAATCCATGTATTTCGAAAGATGAATAACTAAATTGATAAAAATTTCAAAATTGACCATATACATATTTAATCCAGTTTTTTAATAAGTTATGTAAAACGGTATTTTCTGTATGAAATAAATATTGATTATACATCTTTATTTTATTTATACTTATTATATATATTTTTCTTCTAATCACAAGATATAGTTGATATTATTTGAATTTATTTATATATTAACAAATAATCTTTGTTTTTATTAAGAATAATTTGGATATGGTTAATATCTGATTTTTTTAATTGGATATAGAAATAATGATGAATATTCATATATTCGTCTTATTTATGTTTCTATACCCATCACAATACACGTTTTCCTCTTTATTTTCATATTGTTTAAATTAATAAATTATTATGAGGTGATATGAAATTCTTATCACAATTTTTTTAGGATTATGTAATGATGTATTCTTTAGTTTCTATGTGTTATGTTTGTTTCTTTTTACTCTTTTTTAATATTTTTATTTATTTACTTTTTTTACATAAGAATATTCAACTCTCAATTTCAAGTATTCAATGGTATCTCATTTATTACGTGATATTGAAAATTATTTTATTTATTCTCATTGATCTTTAATTTTGTTCCATTTTAAAAAGATTGGTTCACTCAAAAATGTTATTAATTCTTAACAATTCAACTAATTTGATATATAAAATGTTGTTTTAAATATATATGGTATTTTTCATCTAATTATATACATTTATTTTTTTATGTGATTTCATTTAATTATGTATCAAATAATTTCCAAGACATACATGATATTTTTACCTATTTTTTAATATTTGTATTCATTGTTTATTTATTTTCATGTAAAGTGAGTTAATGATTTTTGGTCTATGAGGAATCTCCAACACTTTATCAACTTTGTTTATTTAACATTTAAAACATCAATAAATATTTTTGTTACAATGAAATTTTATTTATGTATAAATGTGTAATATTTTATGTAATTATTTTACTCTTGCTAAATTGTCATTTGATATTCTAATTTAAAATTTACATAATTATAATACATTTTGAAAACAATGATATGTCATTTTGATATTAAAATATTTAATATTTAATAAAATCATACATAATTTAACATGATTTTTATTTTAATTTTATATAAATCGATCAATTAATATTAAAATAATAAACAAATTAATAGTCACATGAGATATATCCGTGTGAAGATGAGGATGTGAAAAAATATATATATACACATAACATATGAGTATAAAAATGCAAATGAAAATTTGTCATTAAAATAATTATGAGATAATGAAATTTGTCTCATCCATTCTATTTGTTATTTCTACCTATAACCGTATATTTTTTTTATCTCTAAATGTATATTAAGTACTTATGCACATTTTTTGTATTAATTAATCATTTTCATAATTAAATTTAAACCTATATATCATTTGCATAATTGACGTAATTAAGGATAGTGTGTAGTAGTGGTGGAGTACCAAAGAACGTTCATTGTATGGTTAATCATATGCAAACCACATCTGGCACATGTTAATGTTACATCAATGTTTCTGCCACCATTGCGACCACAACGTAGGGACAGTTCGTTTGTAGTTTTGTGCCTTTACCAAATTCCAATATACAACTTTAACAAGATAAGACTTAAACACATTATAAATTTTGTGCACAATCATAATTTAAAATTTTTCTTATAATTTAATATATTATATTTTAATTAATTTAAAAATATAAAAAATAAAGACTATTTAAAAAATAGCAAATCAAATTATAAAAAAATTATTAAAATTTAATTATTAAAAAAATATTTTCTAAATTTTTTAACAGTGTTGTGTCAGTATTCTTTAAATGTTCACAGAACTAAATATGTAATTTTAAGTTTGTTTATTTATAAAATAAATTTTAAATCTAAATATTAAAAATGTTAATTTATTTTATTTCTGGTAAATGGAGAACTCAACGTGGTAAAAGCAGGTTGGCAATGAATGAATGAGCATGGTGATGAATGTAGAGTAAAATATTTATTAATATTATTTTATTATAATCTATAATAATATATGAATGATTATTTTTTTCACATTTTAAAATACTATTTTTATTCTTTAAAATATAATTATTTATTAAAAATTGATAATTTCTTTTATAAACTTTTTTATAAAATTATTTATTTATGTCCTTCTTTTTTTTTTATCTATTAACAACTATTTTTTATATATTTTATTTTAATTTTAATAAACATAAACTTATTTTATATATTAAATTAATAACATTATATTATATATTAATATAATATCATATATATATATATATATATATATATATATTTAAAAAATCATATACACAACTATAATGATGTTTGTGTATTCACCAGTATAGTAATTAATAGAGTCACATTCTCCATAAATTACATCGGTAATATAAGCAGCATTTGAAAACTTCAAGGAAAAGGTCGTGGGATGCATTTTGGTTTTTGGCGAAGGTTCATGTTCCTTTGCATTACAACACTTCTATCTAAACCCCACCAATTCTGTAGCTTTACTTTGCATCTTACAATCTTTAATCAGTTATCAAAGACAAATACATACGGAAAATTACTTTAAATGGACCTGCCTAAACATATACTTTATGTATACTCGATTTTTAAATATATACGATATTATATTAATAAATCACAATATTATAATATTATTAAATTAAAATAAAATATTTTTTTATTTATTAAAAATAAAATAAAATATATTTATTAAATTAATATATACGATGTTTTATCCCGAAGAGTAATTTATCTCATGCACACTCAAACTTTATTGTTTCTTATCATATATATTAAGGGTCTATTTATTTTGAGAGAACAATAATTGTTTTTATCTTCACTTCATGAAAATTATCACCTTATTCTTATTTTTGTTTTAAAAAATATATAGAAAGAAGTAAAACCCATTTTTTAATATTGAAAAATTAAAAAAATAAATTGAAACTGTCGCTGGAATTTTATAATTAAAAGTGAAAATATACTATAAAAATAGAAAAAAAAAATTTCAAAGTAAAATTGATCTTAAGTTTTCGTGTTTGTTTGAAAGGATATTATTCCTTTACGCAACATACAACAACAAAAACTTCCAAATTGAAAAAAAAAAAAATGGGTGAAGATACATATTTTTTGAATATAGAAAAAAGATAAATATTTTTCTGACAAAGCTATAAAATATTGTAAAAAAGTGTAACATACAAGTTTATTTTCTCATTCAATATCGTTTTAATAAATGTTTAAACATTTTTCGTAGATGTATTAATTTATTTTCTCTTTATTTTTTGTCATATTTATATGGGTTAAATATGTTTTTGATTCCTCAAGTTTCAGTGAAATTTAGAATTAGTTCCTCATCAAAATTTTTGACTAATTTAGTCCTTCATATTTCAAAATGCGTGAATTTAGTCCTTTTAACCAAATTTTGTTAAGTTTATCTAACGTTTCGAGCGCATTTCATGATAGTATTTAAGTTAACATTGAAGCAAAAATGTGTCAAACAGTATATATAATTTAAATACTATCATGAAATGCGTTTGAAATGTCAGATAAACTTAACAAAATTTGGTTAAAAGGACTAAATTCACGCATTTTGGAAAATAAAGGACTAAATTGGTCAAAAGTTTTGATGAGGGACTAAACCCAAATTTCGCTCAAACTTGAGGGACCAAAAACATATTTAACCCTATTTATATATAATAATTGTGACCTGCCACTGGATCCAAATTCCTTCCATTGATTAGGTCAAGTTCAACCTTATCTCGTTGGATCAATATTCAAGTTCAGGCTTAATAAAATGATATCAAACATTCTAGATTAGATTGGGCTATTGTTTCTGCACCCCCATAATTACTAAGTGCACTCTTATAATATTAAGAAAAGATTCAAACATTTTTTTATCATTGTATACCATATAACCACCACTATACAGAAAAAGGAAAGAAATTCAAAAAAATACCTTGTTTTACAAAGGTTTTTTCAAAATATATTTTACGTATCTTGTAAAGTTCTTTCTAAAACTCATCTCATGCAAGGATGTTACTGAAAACTCATTTCAAAAAGACATTATATTTATTATGGAAAATTTATTCTGAAATATATTTCATACATTTTGGAAATTATGTTCTAGAATTTGTGTTGTGAAAATATTGTTTAGAAAGAAATATTCTGAAAAGTTTTTGAAATATATAATTCGAAATTACTTTTACAAAGGGTAAAATGCTCATTTTAAAAAACTTGATAGGGTGCATGAAGAAATTACGGGTGCAGAAAGTAAAAGCAATAGAGTTTTATAGTTTAAAATTTGAAAGGCCCGATCCCATTAAGAAACTGTTCAATGGTTTAAAACACTAGTCTAATAGACTAATACAATTATATTTTTAAGAAAATATGACCTATTAAACGTGTAAATCACGAGTAAAAATGACCAAAAAATAAAATAAAATAGTGAATAATTTAAAATTTTGTTTATATGTATTTGGTGAGTTTCCAATGTAATCTATTTGAGGAATGAATAGAATTAAGCCCTAAAATGAAGGGTGAGTTGAATGGTAAGAATTGAATGAAGTGCAAAATGGACGGTCACCGCATGCATGTCATCCTTTTAAAACTACATTCATTCCAAACTCTCACACACAAAAACCAGACACAACACAAAAACAACACAAAGGAACCACTTAAACACACAAATAATGTCGTGGCAAACCTACGTAGATGAACACTTGATGTGTGACATCGATGGCACAGGCCACCATCTCACCGCCGCCGCCATCATCGGCCATGACGGCTCCGTTTGGGCTCAAAGTACTGCATTCCCTCAGGTCTGCATGCAACATCTCTAAAACCTACCTGTATTCAACTTTGTTTCAATGTTTTCTTATTTTTTTTATCGATAAATGTTAATCGTTATTTTCGATCCGGTTTGAATCATGATCCATTTCATGCTACATTTTCAGATTAAGTCTGATGAGATCAATGGCATCATGAAAGATTTTGATGAACCAGGCTATCTTGCTCCTACCGGCCTCCACCTCTCCGGCACCAAATACATGGTTATCCAGGGAGAGCCCGGTGCTGTCATCCGTGGAAAGAAGGTATATTTTTTTATATCGACTAGAGATAAAACCAATTTATAATATATAAAACCAATTTATAATATATAAACAGATGCAAAACTCGTCTGGGTAAATCGTGCTAAATCATATAATAAAAATAAATGCAAATCTCATCTAACATGTCGATTTTGTAGGATTGAGTTAGGTTTAAAATTTATTTCTTAGATATAAGTTAATGTTATTGTGTTGGACAGGGATCTGGAGGAATCACCATTAAGAAAACTGGGCAAGCATTAGTGTTTGGAATGTACGATGAACCTGTTACTCCTGGACAGTGCAACATGGTTGTTGAGAGGTTGGGAGATTACCTTGTCGACCAGGGTCTGTAGAGACCAAAATTTTTCCAAATTTATTATTTTTTTTTTCTTTGGGTATTGTAAGTTGTTATATTTACAATTATGATCTGCATTGTTTCAACCCCATGCATGTTGGGAGTTGTTGCAGACAATAAGCATATCAGAGTTAAGCACTTGTTCCTTCTTTGAATTTTTATATTTCATTATTACTTTCTTTCTTAATGCTGTTTTCTGCTTCTCTTAACTTGTATTCTATGGATTTTCACTAATTCTTGTTCCTATTATTTATACATATTTATGAACAAAGCATATGTTATATATATACTTTACTATTAATAAATGAAATAGTATATTAATAAATATTTATACATATTTATGACCAAAGCATATACTTTACAATAAATAAATGAAATAGTATATTTAATTTGTGAAAATAAAATTAAAATCGTTTGCTTGACTTAATCAAATATGCTCAAATTGTTACCCTAAATTTTAGAAGCTTAACATATAATCGGTTGGAACAATCATATTTTATTTTTTCGACATTAATTTTGAAAACATGGTTAACTTTTATTACAAATAATTTTTTCCGATTTTGAAAATGATTTTTTAACCTGAGTCATTTGATAACCTATTTTTAAGAGTAAATAATTATTTAAAAAAATGAATTTTTATATTTGTAAAGGAAAATAAAAAGATAGTAACAAAATGAATGTAACAATTTTTTTTTATGTCAAAATTTCATTGTTCTTTTTCAACCTAACTTAATAATATTATTTTAGGATAAAGCTTTATATTGTTTTACCAGTGCTATCTGTATTGTTGGGCAAAAGAAATAACATTTCACTTTGGTAATTTACGTGATTCTTTAATACAAATATTTATCCAAATGAAACTTAACTTTAATCGAAAAGCATCATAAAACGTATATATATGAAACTTATGTAAATTTTGTGCATTACATTTCTTCCGCCAAAGGTGTGAATGAACATTGAACCGAAAACAATAAACTCACAGATATCTTAACCTTCGCAAACAACACTTAACAGTGTATTCCTTGGTTTATATTTATCAAATATTGTAGACATAATATTTTATTAAAATCCTCCCATATTTCTTGAGATATTTATCATATTCTGTTATTCTGGGATATTCTAGGACGTCTTTCATAACTTGAACTATCATGTGTTTTCTTCAAAATCTAGAGTTTCATCACAGTTTTATCTTTAAGATGTGTCTTTGAGGATGGAAAGAGAAATAAACATTTAAAATATGATTGACTTCAATTTCTAAACGATGTGAGATTTATTGATGTACCAGAACACACACTACCCATAAAAATACAAACTAGTAAGAACAAAATATTAATATATTTGGAATATTGAGTTCACTAATATTATTAAAGTAATTTTGGACTTAATCATTATGTATTGTATGTATTGAGATCTCAACATATATAATATTTGAAATATATTTGACATAATTTTGGCTCATAACGACTAACATGATTTTATTTTATGTATGATTGAAATAATCTTAGTCAATATCCACATTGAATCATCTTAGATAATCATCAATATTTATCAATATTATTTTGTTTTGTAATGATCGAAATCACATCAATCTGGTTGGAATACAATTAAAAAAGAGATTAAAAATTAAAGTGTATTATTAACATCATTATACAAATTAATATGGTAGTTATCTTTAAGTTTTTGACCTTAATTAACTATTATTTGATAATGTTTTTCTAGTTGTGAGTGTGATAGAAGACATTGAAAATAAATATGGTTTTTTTTTGGGGTTAAAAATATATGTTTGATGAACAAAGACTCTGTATGTAAAAAAATAACATTTTAAAAAGACTAAAACAAGAAATCGTCAGAACAAAAAAAAAATCCACAAAATAAAAATGAGTTTTTATAAAAATTAAAAGTAAAATAAAACTATATTTTTTTTAAAAAAAATTAAGCTTTCTGTTAAATTTGAAATTTGATAACACATGCCCATACTTTTTCCTGCATTTGGGTTTTCTCCATTATTAATATATGATTGAAATTTTGAATGAACAAACACTTTGTTGTCCTTAAACGGTATTCTATCTACAGCATGAAACTTATTCATAAACAATTAATTAAAAACAAATAAAAATATAAAATACTTATTTTATTTTCGCGGCCACTTCATTTGAATTTATTCATACACTTCTGCGCATACTTTCTTTATGCTCTGTGTGTGTAAGAGAGAAGAGAAACTGTGAATCACTCAATCGTGGATCCTAAAGCAGAAGAGAAGAAGAACAACGATATCAGTGAACAGTGAAGATGAAGACGAAGACGCCATTGAAGCAGCTGAAGCTCGCCGTTCCTGCTCAGAAAACCCCCATTACCTCTTTCCTGTACTTTAATTCCCTTTCCTTTTTCCTTTACCAACCCATTTCGTTTTCTTCGCATCTTCATTCAATTTATGAATAAAGTTCCCGTTTTTACTCTCACTCCCTCATTTTGTTGCTTCTCTATGTTCTGGGCATTTTGATAGTGTCTACGATGTGCTAGGGTAGACATGGGTCAGAGGATTCAAAGTTATATTTTCATAAATAGCTTCGTTTTTTGTAATTTTATCGTGATTGAAAACCTGTTCAATTCAGGAACCAAAAAAGTGAAGAAAGTTCACATTTTGATTTCTATCATTTAAAAAAAAATACTTTACTTCTGTTATGTTTTTGAAATTGAACGATTTGGTTTTGTCAAATTGGGATTAGGACTGCTAGTGGAACTTTCCATGATGGAGATCTACTGTTGAATCAGAAAGGGTTGCGTCTTATCTCTGAAGAAAAGGAATCACGGGTAGTTCTATCACTTTACATTCCTAGTGATTTCTAATTTTCAACCATTATGTTCTGCAGAATTTATATTGTGCATTATTACATGCCTCAATCAATGATGGAGTTCAATTTTGATTATGTTCCCTTCTACTTGTTTCCTCTTTGTATGCTCGCCCTGGTGTTGGGGTTGATGACGCTCAACCCCAAGAATCTTATATACAATTCAAAGACCAAAGGGTTATGAATTATGAGTACTTGTTGTTGATCCATGGAGAATCCTATTTGGCCCAGGTGTTTTTGGTGGCATTGCTTTTCGTAATCTTGGTTTTCTTGTTGCTTTGCTTTCCATTGACAAGGACAGTGCACAAGAGTATGCTTCCACTGTTTTTGGTTTATGGGAAATCAAAAAGTTGAAAAATGACTCTAACTCTGGTGCTCAAACTCATCAATGGGAGGAATATACAAATTCTTCTATTTGGGCCCATGCTGCACATTCTAATCTAATACTTTATCACCATTATGCAATTCACAGATTCATTTTTCTGTTTCTGTCTTTTTTTTCTCTCTATTTTGTGCTTCTAATATCTAAGCTTACAATTTACCTCTTTGAACAGCCATCTGACGGTAAGGAACTGGAATTTGACTTCACACTAGATGACCTTGAGACCATCAAAGTAATTGGAAAAGGCAGTGGTGGTGTGGTACAACTTGTTCGCCATAAGTGGGTTGGAAGATTGTTTGCTTTAAAGGTTGTCATGGGCATTTTTTTTAATACCTCTTATGCGTAGATTTGCGTGTATGGTTATTCTTTTCACAGTTTTTTTTGTTTACTCTTTCTTCATCTGATCTCTTGTTTTCTGTTTGACATAGTGATCTTGCACCTGTTATACATTGCCTTTTAAAACAAAGGCTATTGTGATGAAAATAATTTTCAATATTATGAATTGGGTTTTACCTTTCTTATGATTGAGAAATATCTTTGGACTTGTATTGCAGGTTATTCAGATGAATATACAAGAGGATATTCGAAAACAGATTGTTCAGGAACTGAAAATAAATCAAGCGTCACAGTGTCCACATGTTGTAGTTTGCTATCACTCGTTCTATCACAATGGAGTTATATCACTTGTGTTAGAATACATGGATCGTGGTTCTTTAGCAGATGTAATCAAACAAGTTAAAACAATTCTGGAACCATATCTTGCTGTGGTTTGTAAGCAGGTAAGCTAGACCATACTTCCATTTCTTGTTGAAATTGACAGCTTCTAGTCCTTGCAATAGTTGATCCTTTGCTTTAACCATTCACATGCATATTTCAGGTATTGCAAGGTCTTGTTTATCTGCACAATGAAAGACATGTAATACATAGAGACATTAAACCATCCAATCTGTTAGTTAATCACAAAGGGGAGGTGAAGATTACTGATTTTGGTGTTAGTGCTATGCTGGCAAGCTCAATGGGTCAAAGAGATACATTTGTTGGAACTTACAATTACATGTCGGTGTGTAACTTTCCTTATTCAACCATGTTCCATATTACCATAAACTGCTTGGCAGTTGTAATCAAATTTATGAACCTTCTCCTTTTCTCCATACCTTGCATCTACAAAATGCTTAACTTTGGTTTGTTTCTGTTAATTTCCTTGTTTAGCCAGAAAGAATCAGTGGGAGTACTTATGATTATAGCAGTGACATCTGGAGTTTGGGTATGGTAGTGCTTGAATGTGCCATAGGAAGGTTTCCTTATATTCAGTCCGAGGATCAGCAAAACTGGCCTAGTTTTTATGAGCTTCTGGCAGCAATTGTGGACAGCCCTCCACCTTCTGCTCCTCCTGATCAATTCTCCCCGGAGTTCTGTTCATTCGTGTCATCCTGGTGATTGTTTCATTCTGTTCACTTCCTTTGTTTTAAGAGTTAAATATGTTTTTAGTCTCTGAATTTTGATGAAATACATTTTAGTTTGATACATTTTAATCTTCAAACTTTAAAAATAAATGGATACAATCCTTTTAATCCAATTACGTTAATCAAATGCATTTACCGATCGACATTGAAGCAAAATGTATCAAATGGTGTAAATAACTCTGATGCTGGTATAAAATGTGTTTGACATGTAAAAAGTATTTAACGTAATTGGGTTAAAAGGATTATATCTATTCATTTATAAAGTTTGGGAACAAAAATATATCAAAGTTTCGTACAAAGACATTCTAATTTTGCGTCAAAGTTCAGGGACTAAAAACACCATTGTAAGAACATCAAAAACAGAAGTTTAACACGCCAAATTAACATACCACATTTATTATCTTTGCATGTTCGTGTGCCTTTAGTTAGTATTTGTAGGTTACTCTTCTGCAGTAGATACAGTTTGACTTGTTTTGTTTCTTAGTTAATTCCTTGTTTTAATCACAGCATCCAAAAGGATCCTCGGGATAGATCAACATCCTTGGAGCTTCTGGTTAGTAACGTAATGCTGTTTTATTGTTTATCTTAGATTTTGTTACAATTCCTAATTGCTGATTCATCTAATTTCATGGCACTTCCAGAGTCACCCTTTCATAAAAAAGTTCGAAGACAAAGATCTTGATCTTGGAATTTTGGTTGGTAGCCTGGAACCTCCTGTAAATTTTCCCAGATAACTCTTATATTGTAGAGTGTAAAATTTGTGCTAGACAGCCATAACTCTTGGTTACAGCAAGGAAATTCTCATCAGTTATGCTATATTAGATACGAGTATACTGGTACTGGTATCATGACAGTTTTCTTAAAGCTGATATGTATAATAGTTGCTTCTTATTTGTTGTATTCAAAGGCTTGATCATTTTGTTTGATATTCTCTTTAGCTACGAAGACTAGCTTCTGACATAGATACATAACACAATCATTCATTCAACTACTGTGATAAATATAGGAAACTGTTTGATATAAAATCTATTTAGATATAAAGAGCATGAGATTTGAAAAGATGTTCAATTTGTATTTATGTATTCACTCTAAACACGATTGTTTGATATTCCTTTTCATGGCATTCTGATATCAAAACAACAACATTCAGTGGCATTAGACAAGTCTGAAGACTTCAAATCAATTATGATTCGGAGAGGATAAAATTTTGTTATGGGTTAGGTTCTAAATGTTTTTGTAAATTTTATGATGAAATGTAAAACTTTGTTATGGATATTTGAATGAATAATTTGATTTCCACATCTCAGAATCAAATTTTCCGAACGCGTATACAATCTTCACTCCAATATAATGAAGAGGTGTAGAAAGCAATTATGAATTGCAAAAGGTAAAAGGCCCAAGAAACAGTCAAAGCCTTTTTACTTTTTATTTTCTTTCGATCATTCGATACAATATCACGTATTTTATTTTATCAGTTGTAAACAGTTTTTATTTCATTTTTTTTTAATTTTTTTATTCTATGAATAAGTAATTAGCAACACTATAAAAGCTGAACTATTAAGTGAAGAAATTCAAATTAATAAATCTTTAAATTTTATTTTAGCAGTTTCATGCTGATTCTTCACCTTATGATTACGAATATTTTAGTCGTACAAATTTATTTATAAGAGGGAATATAAATGGTTTTTCCGGGGATACATATACTATGTTGACGAGGGTGACGCTTTTTAATAGCATAACTTTTAATTATAAATTTTATATTTTTTATTGTAGAATTTGTATAGTATCATCAATACCTAAGAACTAAACTTGTTTATCAAATTCCACTGTGTTTAACAATAAAGTGGTCAACTTTTAAATATTTATGACTTTGATTAATTGTTAAGTATAAAAAATATTTTCCGTTTCAAAATGTCTAGTGCAACGTATTATTATTAAAGATATAAGTGTTTTCTTTGTGAAAAGACATAATATTATTCGATTCTAATTTAGGTCTAATAAATCACAAATATTTTAAGACAACAAACAAATAAAAGTAGTGAGTTAACCTCGTACTAAAATGAAAATACATAAAGAAATATTTTGTGTTACAGTGAATGTTTACTTCTTCTATGTAATAAAAGAGACTTGATAAATAATTGAGATACCTTGAACAAATAGCTAAAAGTGCATTTCTTTACCAAATCCTTAAATAAAGCTATGTCAATTATGAAAGATTTGTCTAAGCGATCCATCATTAGGTTTAACTGAAATCAAGTAAATGCACACAACCCAATAAAAAGATATATACATTGAGTTATTTGGATGTTGCACGAAGAAGAAACGAACATTTATCAATGCTATAGTGCATATAGCATTAAATGCATTCATCATTAAGAAATTCTTAACACAACATAAAGACATTTAGATATAAAGCTACTCAACCACCAAAAATGATTTTTACAAAAACTATTTTTTTTAAAGTCTATATAAAGCTTTTCAAGAAGAAGAAGAAGAAAATGAGATACTTCATTGTATATTAAAAAACACTATTTAAACTTCTGGTAAATAAAAACTTCAAAATAGAACATTCATCTTGTTAAATAGTAAGTTAGAGGAGAGCATTAATCCTACATACATCTTGAAACAATCAATTCTTAGTATCAACCAATTGATCACCCTGGATCACTTTACACACAAATATCCATCTTGGTCAAGAGTGATTATTTGGCAAAAAATACTCGTTATTAGACAGAAATGACTATTGTTCAAAGAATGTTTGTGTAACCCAGAATGGACTTTAAAGTGACCGGTGAAAGTGAGAAATGGCTTGTGAAAGTATACTCAATTAAGTCAAATGTGGGTAAGAGTCAAAAAATACTTAATACTTGATTTAATCAAGAATAGCTTGTTCGGAGAGTACTCAAGATGTTAGTCAAAAGTGACTTCGAGCCCAAACAATAATTAATAAATTTATTAAGATTGATTACGAGCCCAAACAATACATAAAATGTTAGTCAACTAGTTCAAAGAATATTGAGATTATGTTTTACACTATTAGTTTGCCTGATGAAATTGTTCTGATACATCTAATAATCTTAAATCACTTAAAAGTTGAGGTTAAAAATAATTTAAATACAACTTCCTCCTTCAATCCTCTAAGACGGTTTGTAAAGATAAAACTAGAAAAAAATTAAAAACAGAACTAGAAAGAAATTGGATATTATCAAGTATTCGAATCGACTAAGATAAATTATTTTGAACCTATGCTATCATATGAACTCAATTAATTTATTGAGATGTATGATTGAAGTTTTTAAATATTAATTTTATTTTAATAATAAAAACTAATCGCTTAAGCAGACCTAATCTTCAACGAATGGTGTGAAGTTTTTGAATGATGCTAATTATAATGAGAGAATGGTCAATTGTGAATTTAGAATGAGGTGACTTTCCACTATTGCTTTAATGAAATGGGTCAAAATTTTGATTAATTAATGAAATAATTAATGTGGGTTGTGTGGGTGTGTTGCAGTTTTGGAAGGAAAGAGAATGTGAATGGATGGGATGAGTGGTGACAAGCAACCAATGAGGGGACCAAACGAAACGTTTCCAATTGAATCAGTGAACGTTCTCTGTTGATTCATTCAATCTGTGGATTAAAACAGTGTCATAATCTCATCACTCGTGGACACAGATAAGAGTTTGAAAATTCATTAATTATTTCATTTTCAATCATTCATTTATTTAGTCGATTAAACCTATAGTATTACGATTTTTAAAAGTTTCGGGTATACTTTAAAAAGAAATCAAATCATTACATAATTCATGTCAATATTGTATGATATAATGAATATAATCTCAGTAAAAGAAAATCATTTTTTCTTTTGTAAGAAACTCTATGTCTCTTGACTTTTCTTTAGTTAAATCTAGGAATGAATTTTGGGATCACAAAGTAGATTTGGCTTGAAAGATCGGTTCGCATGTTGGTTGAAAAAATGTGGGACGGATTGATATATTGAATTCGCTAACCTGCAAGTCCAACTGCATAATTTATAATCTATATGGGTCAGAGGTGGGACGAGGCGGATTGGCTCGTGTCCCGCAAAAATAAAAAATAAATTTGTATTTGTGTATTTTAGTTACTTTCCTTTTGAATTTCGGTATGGACGTTCCAAATTCTTATGAGTGGAAAAGACAAGTGTTACGTATTATTAAATGTGCTAAAATTTAAATAATTTATCGTGCCTGCCAAAGTACGAATATGGATATGATGCAAATGTTAGATTATCATTTTATCATTCAACTCTCCAAAATTTCTACTTAATTTTGTAAATTTGTTAAAGTTTTCGAGCTTGTTGAACATTAAAAACTTTATCATAAGAATTTAATTTGTTAAAGTTTTCGAACTTGTTGAACATTAAAAACTTTATCATAAGAATTTAAGGAAAAAAAGTGAACCGGTCGACGAGTCCCATGAACCAAAACATATACGAGACAAGTCAAACTTTTCAACTCGTATTTTCAATGCAGGACAGATCAACCTAACCTACATTTTTCGGGCCAAGTGTGAGACGGGTCTAAATGGGCCAGACGAGTTCGCATTGTCATCCTTACTAAATATATGGCATAAGTTGGAAAAAATGTTTTTTTTTTCTCTTCCAAGGACGATCTTGATTGATTACTTAGTGTTCTTATACATTTAATAGTTTTATACTGTCTAAAATTTCAGACTAGATAAAAATTTGAATTTCTTTTTAGCATAAACATGATCGAAATTACTTAAGAGTACTCCCACATACGAAACTTCAGTAAAATACTATAAACAGATGAACCTTGCACATGTATTTCATCTGAGTTAAATTTGTTAAGAATTTCACCCTATTAAAGAACTCATAGTAAAAGAAAAAAGAAAATCTCCATTTTGTAGAGGTTATCTAAATTCTTGGAAGAAGAAACACAATAAAAAATATGGCATGTGTGGCCTAGTTGGAAGTGGCACCAAAATGATGAGATAAAATAATGATGTGGTGAGAGTTTAATTGGCCATATCCAAACACAATGGCATGATGACTCGTGAGTTGTGACCAAGTCAAATCTCCTTATCTTCCTCACTCACAACAAACATATCCTCTTTCTCACATGTTATATCCTTCTCGTACCAATCCAGCTCATTCTAATATATAACCTTAGATCTTGTCTTGTCATTGCCAAAAAGATTCATATAATATTCTTTTTTATAGGTTAAAATACATGTATCTCTTCACAAGAAAAAAAAAATGTAGATCTCTTTAGTTTGTAAAAAAACCAACTAAAAGTGTTTTTGATAATATGTTTTATAACCATTATTAATATCTAGTCTTACGTTCGAGATGTATTAGGGATGATAATATGAACTTGGTTTGCAAGCCCGTAAAATTTCGCGACCCACACGGGCTGACCTACATAAAAAAAAAACTTGCACATGTGTATATCAGTCACCTTTTTTATGGACTCTTGCATTAACGTTCCGTTCCATATCCTGGTATGATTAGAAAAGACAAGTATTATGTATTTTTTAATGTGCTAAAATTTAAACAATACATAGTGTATGTCATATTCCGAATATGAATATGATGAAAATGTTGAATTATCAATTTATCATCTAACTCCCTAAAGTCTTTGCTTAATTTTGTAAACTTTATAAAGTTTTCCAATTTTTTGAACATTGAAAGTTTTATCATAAAAATTAAAAAAAAGGTGGACTGACCCGCGAGCTAGACTTTTCAACTTGCGGTTAAAATGCAGGACAGGACAGACCAACCTACATTGTGCGGGCCAAATGCAGATTGAGCCTAACGGACGAGCCATCTACATTATCACCACTAATATTTATATATATATATATATATATATATATATATATATATATATATATATATATATATATAAATGAATCTTATCCCATATCTAAATTTTAAAAAATTGATTTAAATTTAAATTCCATTTGAAAACAAATATTATTACAAATGAACACAAAATTATGCAAATATTATAATATACTAAACATTTTTGTGTGAAAAGAGTAGAAGTGAAAGCAACAATTATTCCAAATATAACTAGTCAAAATGGGTCTAATAGTGGAGAGTTGAGATAATGTATGAAAAAATATAGAGGTAGATGCATGAATGGATGAGGAATGAATGCAACACCTTCAAACCAATTGTTAAGTGCCGACACATTCCAATCCCATCAATTTTCCTCTACTTACGTGGCTTCAATATCTTGGCAAGCAACATACGACAACAACAATTTTTTTTTAAAAGAAATACTTTTTTAAATACAATTCCTTTCATGTCACCATAAAGTGGAAGTTACAATTTATTTTTAATGTTTCAAATGTTATCCTTCTAATTAAAAAAGAAGAAGCTAGTATAATAGTATCTTATTAATTATATTGCGAAAATAAGTATAATCTTGTTTAAATGTCTTTGTTTATTACAATACGAGACAGTCAAAGTATTTAATTTTTACTATATATGAGATTGATACTCTAAGTATATTATTATCAAGTCTCTTAACACTTTTTTCCTGTATGTGATTGATAATCGAAGTAAATTTCATTTGTATTTTATTTAATTTTTTAAGATTTAAAATTAACAATAATTAAAAAATAATAATTTTTTTATTATATAAACAAATTTACATGTATAAAATAATTATAAACAAAAATTTAAAAAAAAAATAACAAGACGGACGAATTGCAATGTCTAAATTTTTTTAATAGCGAACTAGTTCAACTTACACTGTTTTTGACAAACAAAAATAGAACGGATTAAAACAGTTAAGCTGACCCGTTTTATCACTTAGTAAGAGGTAACATATTATACCGATAACACTGTTTTTTACCTGAATGTATTCCATTTCGAAAGAACAATAATATTTTGACTATAAAATTTTAATAAATTTTTCTTATAACATAATGTGTCATTTTTAAATGATTTTTCAATATTGAGGATGAAAAAAAAATGAAAAAACATTTAAAAAATAATAACTAAGATTATAAAAAAAGTTATTAGTAGTCGAAAAATTATTTTTCATTCTGAAATAATGATAATTTTACAGTTGTGAAATTTGTTGATTTAGGTTTTAACGTGTAGATATAGATGGGTATGAGAAAGAGTGATGTAAAGGTGGGAATATACTTATCTGTCTTGGCTTTATGAAGCAAAGTTGGGAAGATGTGGACCTCACCTTTTGCCTCCAAAAATAATAAACAAAGTTAAGACGGTGAGTCACAACATGGATTGGATCTCTTCAAATTTAGACCTTATCTTCTATCTTAGCTGTCTCATACAACTTATCAATTTCTCACCATATATAACGTGATTTGACACTCTCATTTTTTTGTACTACCATTATATATATACATACTCATCAAACCCAACAATAAAACTGGTCAATGTTATCCAAATCTTCTTCTTTTTCTTCTTCCTTCCTTCACCATAACTGCTTCATTCATTTCTTGGCTTCGCTTCTTGGTTGGGTGACCTTCATTGTCAATGAATCAGAAAAAGGTGCAGAATTTCTTTGTGGGGAGGATCATGGATGGTCATCAAGGTGGAAACACCAACTGGGTCATCAAAGAAGATGATGAACATAGCAATGATTCATCATCCATTGGACTCATGTCAGAAGAAGAAGAAGACTCAATGGACTCTTTGTGTTCTTCTTCTTCTTCATCAGAGTTGACTGAGGATGCTTCCTCTCCAACTTCTTCTTCATCAACACACTCAAATGGACCCTTGTATCAATTATCAGACCTCATGAACCATCTTCCTATCAAGTAAGCATTCAATTTCTGTGTACTAATGCATCTGCATATCATTGAACTCATGGATCAAACTGATACAAAATCATGACATGAATGTTAAGAATTGGTGTATCTAATTTATTGTGTTAACTAAGTTTGTTTACACATGACTTGTGCAGGAGAGGGTTATCTATGTTCTATGAAGGGAAGGCACAATCTTTCACTTCTTTAGCTAGAGTGGAGAGCATAGAAGATCTTCCTAAGAAAGAAACACCTTATAGCAAGAGAATGAAATCATGCAAAAGTTTTGGGGGAGGTTTAGATAGTCACAGAATATGGTACACTCCAAAGGCTACAATAACAAAGAAAACATCAAGAGGGTCTTTTGCATTAAGCAAAAGAGGGAGCTTTCATGGAGGGTCTAGACCTTCCATTGCTGTTCATAAAAACTTCTGAAATTCAGCATGTTAGAGTTACTGCTTATTTCGTGTACAAAATCCGGAAAATTTTGAGTTTGAGGATTCATCTTACTGAGTCAAAGCCATATGATGAATTAGCATATTTGATTCATTTTTGCTTTGTTTTACATAGTGGTATATATGATCGATCCTTTTGCCTCTTACCATCATCATCACTACCTTGATTCAAAATGATCCTAAGTTATTACCTTAATTCATGTGACACCAAATCTTTTTGAGATCAAATTTTAGGTTTTCTCTTTTCTGCAATTTGTACATACTTCAGTTACTTGTATATGATTTTTCATAAATTTAAAGGGAAACTTTGATAGACTGTGTCTTAACTTTTTAATGATTTTTACTTTAGTTCTCAGACTCTTAAGAAAATATGATATTCGGTTTTAAACCATTGGATGCTTGTGTTGTAGTTCTTTTATCTAAGTTTTAGATAACTATTAACGTAAATTGCTATCTTCTTTCACTTTTCAAAAGTAAAGTATATTTTGGTACAAGAAATAACAATTCGATTTAAGGGTGATGATTATTTAACCGAAGTTAAACAGTAGGACTACAAAATAAACTTCAAAATTATTAGAGATGGTGATGTAAATGAAATTGCAAATTAAAAGTAAAATAATAGTGGTAGAAATATTATTATTCTTTATAATTATTAATAACTATTAATAAAGAATATTGTTTTTATAACCATTTATAACGATTTTTAGTGTACATATTTTATTATTAATTTTATCCTTATTAATAAATTATTTTAATATTTTACTCTTTGAATTTTATAATTATTTTTAATTCAATTAATTACTTCTAATAAAATTATAAAAATTATTTAGTTTTTCATATTTTTATAATTTTTTTAATTTAATAATATTTTTTTTCATTCCAATAATTATGACTGAAGTTAATGTTTATCTTTTATCATCATAACAAAAAAGTGGATATTTTCATATTTATAACTATGTATTCTCAATCAATTAATTGATTGTACATATGATTTTTCAAATAATTACTAGAAAAATTAAATAGTTTAATTCTGATAACGTAATAATATAATATTCATTAATGTTTTTAGTAATCAATAATGTATGTTTTTTACCCTTACACAGATATTAATCTCTCAAAGTTGCAAACGTGATTGTTTCATTCCAAGCAGTGATTTACACTCAACTTTTTAGGCCATGGACTAGTTGTGTGCTGCTGTTATTTTGGCGATTGATCTATTCTTACCGTTTGTGAACGTATTTTGTTGTTTCACTTCATCCATTGCTCACAGAGAAATTATCTTTGTATTTAGCCACCCAATCCTAAAAATAGTTCTGTAACTATCGATGACATTGAGAGAACATAATTGTATTTTTCTTTAGTACAAAAGTACAATGGAAAAAAGTCCATTCTCTTGTTATTTCTCTCCGAACACAAGTTAAACCATATATGACTTATCGAAATAAATTTCAAGAGGTCAACAATATTGCTATAAATGATTTGCTTTTCATTCTTACAAGTTACAACTCAAATACAATTAACAAAATGGAAGAGGGAAAAGAGGTTGAAAAAATCAGTATAATTATTTGCCTGAACAATTATCATTGGCGAAGATTCCTAAACTTGTGTATAACAAAAAAATATGATGAAGAAATTTGCATATGAAACTCCTCTTCATATAGGTCATAACCTGTATACAGGTTCAATTCCAAGGAGATAAAAGCAATGTCTCATCACAATTACCGTTGCTTCACACAGCAAGAGTCTACTAGTCTCCTCAGACGACCCCACAACCTGCCAAATGTACGAAGTTCAATAGCGTGAACTCAATCCAAACATTATTCTTTTACCAAACTTACCTAGGACGCAATTCTCTAGGATATAAGTACCTTACTTCTAAGGTGTGTCACAATAAATATAAAAAACCTTCTTGCATTTACGAAAAAATAATGGGAAAAGTGTAGAAATGTAAATATTATACAGCATAAGTTAATGCCTTTAAAGGTATACCTGACAATTAGAGTAGAATTTCTTTGTAAATATTTCCGATAAATTGTATAGGTATTCGCACAACAAATTCGGTAACAAATTGGTGCATGCCTCTTCAAAAACCTGACAAATAAAACAGTACACAACCTTGTATAAGGTAAGAATCTTTTGGTTTGGAAAATAATATGCAGGAACCCCACCCGCTTCAATATCTCAGTTAAAGAAAATGGAGCCCCAATAACAAAGTCTTAAATATTACTAGTATAAAAAAAAAAGTCTCAACACCAACATCTACTATTCACATATCCCACCTCAGGAAATTGCAGCAAATGGAGCCCCAGTGCACGTTCATCTTCATGATCCAACACTATTTTCCCATTCTGTTAAAAGTTGATAACCGTGAGAAATGTGCACAAGTCATTATTCAGCTAACGGATGACTAAACCACATGATCACTGAGTCATCACATTTATAATAGATTAGTGCTGAATTAAACTCATCAAGCCAACCCGACAGAAACTCTTGTATCTTGTAAAACTAGGCATATGATACAAAAAATAACTAAAACAAATATTATTTCTTTAAGAATAAAAACAAAATAAACTATAGTGAGTTGTGTTCCTGGGAAAGAAAGGTAAACTTACTCTTTTTACTTCTTCTATGTCTCTACCAGATTTCCTGATGATAGAACAGATCCTAGCATGTGCATACTGCAAATAAACAGCAGTATTCCCCTGTTTCACAACAAGCTTACGAAGGTGAGACATAAATAACTTCAGATCGGTTATTGAAGTTGGGATTGAAGAGTTCAACAAATGCCAACATAAGTTTCATATGCATATCTTTAGCTATTTTGCAGCAATTGTTACCAAGAAAAAGCACACATTTATAGGCTTGTAGGAGTAGTTTAAACTCAAAAAATGGCCTGACTCTTGAAGTGATGGTTTCACTTCAGAGAGTTATCGATAACTGATAAGAACTAAAGAGAACACCATAGGGAGTCAACTCAAACGAATGGTTTGTACCATGTTCTTCTTCTATTTCATCAAAGTCAAGAACAGCGTTATTTTCCATCCATGGTTATCTACCACGGACTGCTCCAGGAAAATACCTTATACTTTAGAGGATATTTGTTAAAGGGGGAAATAAAAAGCAGGACAGGACCCATAGATAATGTCTACACTAGCTTCTTTACTGTAGCCTCACAATCATACACTCAATTTGAATACAGTTAATGACCTTATCATTAAGCATCTGGTCAAAGTTGAATGTGTAATTTGTTAATCTGTTGATCTTCAAATCAGCATACCTGCAAACACAGACGGATATAAGAATATAAAGGGCTACAATACAAGACTATAACTCATTCAGTGTTCTCAACACAGGCATAACCACTAAAGCAAACTGAAAGGGAAAGGGATATCGAGTCAAAGAAAAACCATGTCCTGAAAGTACAAAAATGTTAACCTGGACTAAGAAAAAACCATGTCACAGTCAGCATGCTTAATCAGAAACCTCACAGTGAAAATGAATACAATCAACAGGATTAAGAGCATTTGCTCATAATATAAAACACCCGATATATAACAGATTTTAGAATTCAGTCAACAGGAATTTGTAGCCAAACAACCTGTATGTATTAACACAAGAATATGCTCACAAAAAAGCTAACTACAACTTAGCATAAATGAAGAGAATGTTGATTTTGCTTAAAAGTAGGGGGGCATTATTGAGTTTAAGGAGCTTACTTAACAGCTCCATAACCAATTGCCTCAGATGTTTTCTCAATCTCCTCCTCAGACCAATCTTTAGCTGTATCTAAAGGAACATAGTATCTGGAAAATTAACTGTATAGTCCCAAAAATTTCACTTAATGAAATTTAAAACAGGCACCAGCATCGATGAATCTTAATCAAGCATAAAATTCACTCATGGATGCTTGCATGCAGATAAGGAACAGGTAAAAAGAGCTTAGGTGCTTTACCACGTTCAAGAATGGAAGTTCTGCAGCGTCTTTTAGCTTCATCAAGTAAATCAACCAACCGAACTACCTCACTACTGCGAGTCCGAAATCGTTTCCCATCTTCCCCAAGAACAAGACCAAAACCGACATGAGTACATTTTGGATACGCATTCTCATCCTTTGGTAACCAACCAGCACGCCTGTAGGCCTAAAAGGAAAAGTAAAGCAGAAGTTTGACATTTTAACTCACTGGAATATTGGCAGCAGTAGGTCAATAAATATATCTTAGTCCAAGATTTATCCTTTAAAAGTCAAAAAAATAATATGAAATAAGAAATTATAGAAAAACCTTCTGGACATTAATATCAGAAAACATAGACAAGTCAATACCCAAGGTGCAAGTACAAATTGCTACTGCCATAAACAAGTAGAAAAAGGCTGCTGGAAAAAATTAGTAACTATAAGATACCATGAAAATCATCATTCGAAATATACCTTAAATAGCATATCAAAGTGTTGCTGCTGCCCAATATCTGTAACATATACAATCCACTCAAGTTTTTCTTCATTTAGACGATACCTACAAGGTTCAAGTATAGTTCAGATAACAAAACAGTCTGTTTTCCTCATTTTTCCTGTAACATGCTCAGATAAAAAAGCAGACCGATGAAAATATGTATCCCAGATTTTACATGAAAGGAAGAGTATATAAACATCCAATATAAATAAATTTGACATAAGAATTGAGAACAGGTTTGGTACTCATGTGAGCCAGCAATTCTAACAGAATTTTACAAAGTATGTCTGAAAAACTAAAAGATTAAAACTAACCAAAGTGATGCTAGATCGGTTGAAAAATAGTTGTAGCCACCATCTCTTTTCACAGCAATGACTGGTATGTTTACACCCTCTACATAAATCACACGTGCACCATCACTCTCTTCAATCAGTCCTAAATTGTCCAGTTTCTCCAAAACCCCAGGAATATATGGATTATAGAAGCTCTCTCCCTGGATTAAGAAAATACTGTTTACTGATATAAGTAAAACCATTCGCAATTACTGCAACATAAATTACAAATGCGAATCAATTTACTGATAAACTTTATGCACATCATAACATATAAGACTGTTGGCCAGAAAACAGGCCTTTTCATCTATGATATTTATAATAATCACCATGGAATCCTGATAACAATACTGGTTGAGATATAATTTCAACAAAGATACCAAAGTGAGATTACAAAGGCTCTTAACTCTAAATGAGCAAAACAATCAAACTTTTTATCACAGAAGAACAAAAAAGAAAGACAAAAGTTTTACTAGAGAGATTATGTCAGATCTGGTTAAAGGACAAAATATATGCTACATTGTAAATCGAATAAAAAGCACAGAAACTGCAGAGTGAATTAGACTCAAAAATATTAACAAATGCATACTTTCATAGGATACTTGGTTGTCTAACTATGCCTTGATATAAAATCTTAGAGACTCCTCCTGGAATGTACAAAATAATAGACATAATTGTTTGACAACTTAAAGTACAAACAGCCAGTTAAAAAGGAAACTGAACCTAACCCTTTCCTCCAATTGAACTCCAAGGCGTTGATAAACTTTATCAAATTCAGCCCTACTCACGTCACAAATTTGTTTCCATGCCTTACGATACTTGATTTCTCCACTCTGAAATAAAAATTAAGACATACATAAAATTTAACCAAGTTTCCCATGATCTCCCAAATAAGGAGCAAATGAAAAAAATTGTAACATATATTTTACCTGGAGCCGGACCACTGCCTGTTGTGCCCTCAACTTAAACTCAGGATCACTATCAAACCTTACTTTTGAAGCCTTATACAAAGCCTAAAAATGCAACAAGCCATACAAGTTAGTACGTAACCTTTTCAGTGAAAAAGCAAATGCTTCATCATCACCATAATGGGAAACTTAAGCAATGCATATAGAGAAAATCCTTTGCCCCTCCTCTTTGCTATTTGCCAAGGAAGAACAGAAATTTCTTCCAAGCCAGGTTAATGGCATCAATAGCAAATTAATTTATAGATTACTTTTAAATGCATAGTCTTTACTCCCATGCTGAAAATTAATCAGTTAGAAATTACAATGAGCGTGCACCAAATAAATTAAAAAAAAAATGTCTGACAGATCATAATGAAAAAATGCCAAAAAAATATATATCAATATAAGAAATTTTGAAATTCAGTTTAATATATTTACTCACCTGAAGATCTCCAATAGCTGCTTCACTAAGATCATCTGGGTTTGTAAATTTTTCAAAGAGATACGTAATCAGCATTCCAAACTACAAAAAAAAATGCCCTTTGAGCTTTATAGTACCAATATTCAAATGAGAACTTTCCTAATGGAATATTTTATTATTCAAGCAAATATGCCATAAGAATATGGTTATCTCTATGAGAAATCAGTGGGCAACGGTAATTTGATGAGTAATGGAAACAATGCAATATAAAAGCTTTTCCCATATTCAAAAGAAGGGTAGAAATGTCTTAGGACATCAATTTTGTAAGATTGCTCAACAAAGAACAACAGAAAACAAAACACACGTTAAGATGTAGATGTACTTGATCATGAAGACAATTAGAATTTAGAAAAGCAAATTATATCATCTATTTTCTCAAACATATTTAGATCTTAAGCCATGCAGTAAGGCTGATGACAAAAACTTGCCAAGTTAAATGATTGTTCCAAATGAATTACCGAAAGTTGTGCCTTTTACAAAGAAACCTAGCTTTGACAGTGTATAGCTAAGATGTACCACAAGAAATGGCAGAAATCATATGTCATTAGATTAAAGATGCACTATTTTAAACTCTTGGCACAAAAACAGTATAACAGTAGAACTAAAATCTACCTGTGTTCCCCAGTCACCAACATGATTTCTGCGGATTACGCATTCCACCCGTGAAAATTCAAACATACGGGCCAATGTATCACCAATAATGGTAGATCTCAGGTGGCCAACATGCATTTCCTTCGCTATATTAGGGGATGAAAAATCAACCAAAGCCCTCTTGACTGGAAGCCGAGGTGCCCATGCATCAATGCCATCAACTAGCATTCTTTGTACCCTCTGCAGTAGAAAGTTTCTTGTGCTTAAGTACTGGCAGAAGTTTTAAAAAGCTCAATCATCCAAACAAAATTAAAACCTTAACTTTTGCAAATATAATCCCTTCCAATCAATGAACTCAGATCCCACCCCCACTGAAAAAATAATATTAAAGGACTTAGACACTGGTACACATTTTTTGTAATTCAAAATTAAAAGAGGCAAAATGCCATCACCTGTGCTATCCACTTCTTTGACAATACAATGTTGACAAATCCCGGACCAGCTACAGAGCATGAATCTATCATTTCAGATGGAGGAAGATTGTTAACTATGGCCTACACATATAAAAAAACACATAGATGACCTTTAAGAAAACCAAACCAAACTCTAATTCCAAATAAATAATTACTAAAGAGGAATAAAAAGGGAAAAAATCACAGCTGGTAGAAATGTCAAAAAAGTGAGTGATTATCTGTGATCATACCTGCCCAATTGCTGGGGGACCCCTAAACTCTGTCTGCTTTCCCTTCACCTTAGACCACACTCCCATTGCGTTATTGCTGCATCAAGAGAATATTCTTTGTTTCAGTTTGCGTATATGCATACATATAACGATAGTAATAATAATATCGCTTTTCAACAGTGCAGCAACAATTAAGAACTTGTTTGAGTAATACGAGTACTTCTTGAAAAAGAAATTAAGAAGAACGAAACGAATTTTTCCTTAAGATAAAACTAACTTAAACTTAAGCATAAGTTAATTTGTAAAAGTTCTCTAGTATTAACTTTTTTTCTAAAAGATTAATTTTAACTTAGAGAAAAATTTATTTCATATTTACTTTTTTTCTGCTCTCCTTGTGGATAAGTTTTTTTCACACATGTTATAGAACCTCATTTTCACTTCCCATCGATACAACAAAGGAAAAAATAGTGAACCAACCATTGATAATCTCCAAACTTCACGCCACCTTTAACAGCACAAGCATCAACTAATGGCACAACATCTGGTTCATCAGGCACCGTTGCCCTCAAAGATAATTCAAACAGCTGCGCCAATTGCCTTTTGACACTGGCCGGGTTATCTATTTCCTACATCATTACAAACACGATACAATACCATTTATCACACACACAAAATGAAACCAAACAAATAAACATAGAGTTTAGGAATTGAAACTTATTAGTGCGTATTCAATTTCATATTAGATTCTTCAGAACCCCCTTAAAATAACAGTTAACTTGATTTTAGGTACATATATATTTAGTTTCATTTGCCTTGAATAAAAATATTTATAGTTATAACGTATAGTACTAACTTGCCTTCATAATAAAAACATAAATCACATCCTTCTAAATCAATTGAACTGAGATTAACTTCTTTCAAAATCAATTTTGCCACCACTCTTCCAAACACGTACTTAATGAACTTACAATTACAGCGGTGGACGTAGACTGTGGCTTGGTGACGGGAGATTGCTGCGTCTTGGTCACTGACAAAGCGAATCTCCGAGACGCAATCTTGAGCAAATCTGTCTACACATTAAAGTTCAAACGAAACGACGTGGTGTTAGTGAATTAAGTTTAGGCGTTGAAACAGTGTTGTGGTGGTAACATTGAAGAAAACGAGAGAAGCTTAACTGACCCGAACGTGAAGGTTGTAGAGCTGGAGAGGAGGGAAAGTGAGAGAATCGATTGAGGTTAAAGCACCCTAACCCTAACATTTCTTCTGTTTCTTCTTCTTCGTTGAGGTTCCGCCCTTCCCAAACACCATTGTTACGGTGTTAGCGGTTTTGTGTGCGTTGTGTTGCCTCCGCTGAAGATAGCCAGTGGGCCACCACCACTGAAAAGACCATTTTTACAAAAATTAACCAAAATTTTAAATTTCCAAATAGTTTCATTTTGGCTTAATTAGACTTTTCATTCTTTACTTTATATTCGAGGTTCATTTTGGTCTTCTTTATTTTTTGGGGTTCAATTTAGTCCTTTAGTTTGTGTAGGAGGTTCAATTCAGTCCTGTGTGTTAATAGCGTTAAAAAAATTAACGGCAGAGTGATTTGATGTGATACTGTGGCAATTTTACATGACGTGTCAAGTAGGGACACCAGCTTATGTGGACAGTTCAAAAAGAGAAATTAAAGTCAGTGGTAAATTGAAGAAGCGAAATTAGGGTTCGTGGAAGAGGCGAAAATCAGGTGCGAGGAGGAAAGAAATCTGGATGCGAGGAAGAATTTGGGGATAACGATTGAACAAATTAGAGTTCGAAGAAGAAGCGAAAATCATTGAATCAATATATTAGGGTTCGCGGTCTCCTTCGGTGCGACAAAGGTTCGTCGCTGTGTTCGTAGTGGGACGAAATTGAAGGTAAGTTTTCTGGTTTTTTTATGGATTGAATGTCCCGTTTTACTTATATAGTATTGTCTTTGTCGGCGTTGGTATTATTTTTTGTGTTATTCTGTCTGTGTGTGTTTGTAATGGTGTGTGACCTGTGGTCCCGTTGCTTTGTGGTGGTCCCGTTGCTTTGTGGTTAGTGGGTTGTGGTCCCGTTTTAACTTTTTTGGGGTATGGGATGTAATATGTATTGTATATGTGGCATTGGTTGTGCGTCGAGTAACTTGGAATATGTATTTTTTATAGGTTTGGGATGTGTGACGATAGATTTGAGGTGGTGGTCCACCATGGGGGATACTTTGAAAGGAATGAAGGTAGGTGGAGTTA
>Ga0214544_1001643_pt1 | contig 46960 bp, 28 predicted proteins | sample CNSS3metaG_FD_160074 | JGI IMG/M metagenome (GOLD analysis project Ga0214544, IMG submission 160074) | Root nodule microbial communities from cowpea collected in UCLA plant growth center, Los Angeles, California, USA - CNSS3 | ecosystem: Host-associated > Plants > Roots > Nodule | place: USA...
TGAATGATCTATATGGGTTTATAGACCCCCAACTCACCCATGAAGGCAACAAGTTTGATGACATCCAAGCATATGTGACCAAATGCTTTCAACGTGGAAAAGAAATTTATTTTGTCCCTTATGTTGCTGGGTAAGTCATTTTTGTTAACTTATGAATATAATCAGTCATTTTAATGCATAACAATGAATTTATTTTCTTATCAAGCGTCATTGGCAGTTACTTGTGGTTTCCCTAAGGGAGAACCTTACTGTGTGGTTTTGCTCTTTGCATCGCCCTCCCCCCAACTATCTTAGACAAGTGATAGATTGGTAAGAACCGCAATATCTTATGAATATGACATGTTATATAAAAATATCCTAACTTATTCTCTATATCATAGTTCAATTGCTGCACATAACATATTGTTAGGGAGATCAACGGCTAAGGCAAAAGGTCTTGTATGGTGTTCTCTCCAGGTTTGATATTTCTATCCATATCTTTATAATTGTTTGCTTGATTTTCTTCCTTAATTAATTATAACGTTGTTGATATAATGTAGTGTAATAGACAAACCGGCTCATATGAGTGCAGTTACTATATAATGCAATGGATGACAACCACTATGCGTGCTCGTATTACAACAAATTGGGAAACGGTAATATATATTTGAATTAAAACGAATATTTTGCAATATTTCCTTTTTATATACTAACTTAACTTAATCTATTATTTTGTAGACATTCAAGAGTCCTGCCGCAATTTTCGCAAAGTCCATAAAGTTTGGTAGGATAACATGTGTCAAATATATAATTGAAATGTACAATAGTATTGATTAGGACATATATCTGGATTGTAAATGATTTGTAATTGTCTTTTAAATGAATTTGAATTGTGGATGTGTTATAAAATATTCTGTTCTGGTCTGTGCTGGGTGCTGAACAAAATTTACAAGTTTAAATGTGGGAATAACACTAAAACAGAAACTGCATTAAAAAAAACACCATATTAGGCCTCGGTTCTTACCAGAACCGAGGTAAAACGTTGAGTGAAGTTGCACATATGACCTTGGGTCACACCAAAACCGAGGCCAAAAGGTGAGCATATGGCCTCGGGTCAAACTAAAACCAAGGCCAAAAGGTGAGCGAATTTTTTAAAAAATTAAAAATAAGTTGCACATATGGCTTCAGTTATGCCTGAACCGAAGCATAAAGCTGGTGCTCTATGGCCTTGGGTACCCTCGAACCGAGGTAGAAGAGGGCGTTATGGCTTCGGTTCGCAACCAAGGCCAAAAGCGATCCTCCTTTAGCCTCGCCCCAATATGCTTCGGTCCGGGAACCAGTGCAAAATATGAAAAATAATCGCTGCCAAAGCCCCAATATGCTTCGGTCCAGGTACCCTATCTCTCACAAGTCTCTGTTGATACAACCTATCAACCAAGGTCGAATTAGGGTCTCCCCTAAGACCCTATCTCTCACAAGTCCATGTTGATACAACCTATCAACCAAGGTCGACTCAGGGTCTCTCCTAAGACCCTATGTCTGACAAGTTCCTGTTGATACAACCTATCAACCAAGGTCGACTCAGGGTCTCCCCTAAGACCCTATTCGTCACAAGTCCCTATTGATACAACTTATCAACCAAGGTCGACTCAGGATCTCCCCTAAGATGCTATCTCTCACAAGTCCCTTTTGATACAACCTATCAACCAATATCGACTCAGGGTCTCCCCTAAGACATTATCTCTCACAACTCCCTATTGATACAACCTATCAACAAGGGTCGACTCAAGATCTCTCTTAAGACCCTATCTCTCAAAAGTCCTTGTTGATACAACCTGTCAACCAAGGTCGACTCTTGCAAAACCTTATTTCTTGTTAAGAAAAACTTATCAAGACTATCAGCCTAGAAGGGCCCTAGTACAACACTTTTCCCACACAAAGTCAATTACACACCACAACGTGTACGCGAACAGAAATAATTGCGAACAATCTAAGATATTACGGTCCAACCACTGTAATACCCATACCAAAAAATCAAGCAATAAAAGTCATGCAATCAAATGAAGTAAACAAACCCGCGAAACAAAGAGGGATGCAAATTCCAGCCATAAATAACAACCTCACTCTCTCCTCTACACATACTGCGAAAATGTGAAATGCATGCGGATTTAGTAGATGATACAGGCAACTCATGGAGACACCTTCGGCAATCCAACGATGTCTTGAACCAAGATAGCTCGGGCATGCTTAAGCTCCAGAGGTGGCATATTGTTAAAATAAAACGAAAGTCAAGGCAAATAGTTAAGCCCTCTGAGCTGGAATAGCAAGTGATAAACATGCAATACACATCTCATAGTCAAAACAACATAAATGAGTAAGGTCAGCATACATCGTCCACAAGTTAAACCTAGTCATATACAAACATATCCCAAAGTTGCACATCATCTGGCCAAAAAAGGCTTACAAAGCCAGTGACAACACAAAAAACATCCGTTAAACTAACAAGCCAATCTCTTCCCTCAACCTTGTCTGCACCACCTTCGCGACCTTCCCTAGAGGGAATAGAGGGAGTATCCTTGGCATGTTTAAGAAGGGAGGGAATGTCCTCAAGTCGAACCAAAGACTTCTGATACACGTCCTTACCAACATCAAAGCGCTTATCATCAACATGCACGCTAAATGTAAGAGCAACCTGCCGCAATGCCTTCTTGAAACCTAATTCATGTTTTCCAACCACATTCTCTCGTAACTACCACACCTCTTTATCAAGTTCAGCATTGGTAATCTTCAGCTCCTCCACGACACGTTTGGACACGACAATCTCTTTGAGGCTCTTCTTCTCCTTTTCCTCGGTTTCCAGACAATGATTCTTCCAAGAATTCTTGTCATTGAGAGCTTGGCTCAACTATTTTTGCAAATTGTTCACCTCAGAAACCAAGTTTTCTTTCTCAGCCCTCAATGATGATACCTCATCTTCAAGCTCATCCACATAACTTGATTTGTCTAACTCATGACCTATATGCCTTCCAATCACTAACGCCCGAGACTAATACTCAGGCAAAGCTTTCATCAGGGTCGGTAAAGGAGATTTAGTAATGATGTCAGGCTCTTGCTGGGAGATAGTGATACTCATGCCATCATAAATTTGCATATCAGTCCCCATTAAACGAGTGTAAGCACAATCTTCCAATACTCGACCATGCTTAGGAGAGGAATGTCGAGACGAGCTCCCACCTTTCTGGGAAGTCTTCTTCCTCTTCTTTTCCGTAGTAGTTGGAGGCCGAGGAGTACCCCCACTTGCACTATTCCTCCCAACTACATCAGAACTAGAGCCCACGAGAGCATCTTCATCATTCTTGCGAGCATTCACCTTCTCGTGAAGCAGTTGAAAACAACTCTTCTGACCAACACCCACACCCTCATGCGAAGCCATCAAAGCTAGAAAAGACAAACGCAAAGTAAGATAAGTTAACATTAGAACATAAAGCAGGAAAAGTTGACACATACCCAACATATCCCCGTAGGACGAGGGGAATTCAATATAGCCACAATATGCTTAGTAGGAAGCCGTCGAGGAAGGGTATCTAGCAAGTTAAGAATCTCACAATCCTCAACAAACAACATAGTCTGAGGCCATGTAGTGGATTACGCGTCCAATAGAAGGGAAATTTAGGAACATCACCGTCAAAGAAATAAGGTCGACCAGGAGGATTCACCACCACTCTAAAAAATGTGTTTTTATAACTCTTAAAGGATGAAGAGTAAGGGGCTAGCAGACCTATCCTAGGTTGTCCAAACAAAGATAACTACCCCACAGGCTCTTTAGGCCGTGTACTATAATAATGGAAAAATACTGAAGGGGAGGGCTTCAAGCCTAAGACCCTACAAACTAACTTAAAGGCTTGCAAAGCGGCCCAAGCATTCGGGTGAAGTTGGGAAGGCGCCACGTTTAAGATGCGTAACACCCCAACACTAAACTCATCGAAAGGAAACCGTACATGCAGGCTCGTTAGTAACACAGAATACATAAAAAAGAATTCATCTGAATACCCCATCGCCCATCACAGGCATTATCCGCATGACCAACCTGATCCAAAGACACCGCCTCATCCAGACTATCCTCATCCAAAATCGTGTATGCCCCGACAAACTTGCAAATGGATGAAGACGATTGATACTTTGAAAAGTATTCACGCATACCCTTATCAACGCACTCGTATCCTGAATACGATGGAGAACCTACCACTCCTTCCTCATCAAAAGAGGGTGTGCTACTGCTAGTGGAGGGAAGGGCCGAAGATGCCCTTGCACGATCCGAGTGGATCTTGGTAGCTGACCTATCAGACAAAGAAGACGAAGACATACCTTCCTAAATCACGATCTCAATGGCTCAACTTCAAATACGACCACAAGGGGTCCCAGGGGGTCAAAGCTATTTATACGAGAGGAAGAGTTAGAGCCAATCTCACCCTATCCATTAGATTCAGAAGATCCAATGGCTACGTAGTGGCAATCGTCATGCTTCCCTATGCAAGGTCACATTAAAGGGCCCAAGCCCACTTAAACTCCTTAAAGCCCTTCAACTTCCTCGCAGGATATTCGATTGTGAAGAACTGTAAAAGGGTGAAATATCCCAAAAGCATAAGCAAAACAAAACATATTGAAACCAAAAAGCATCATTAAAAGCACATTTAGAGTCTCGACAATACAATCTTAACTCTAAGGGACTAGTGTACGTGGTGGATAGGAGAAGACACCTCGGACCCCGGACCATGGAGTATATCTCAAACCAAAAAGTTGAAGATGCTTCAGTTCAAGAAATATGGCGCGAACAAGAATCAAAGGGAACCTAATCTCTAAATAAAAAGTGGAGAAGATACCTCAGTGCCACACACTATAAATGAAGGACGAAGTATCTACCACCATAAAGTGGATAATAACGCTCCATGCAAGTACAACGACAAGTGGTTGGAAGTACATATCCTCGTTGGCAAAATTAATAGATAAGAAAAGGATTTAGACTAATAAATGTTAATTAGGAAGGTCCTAAAGCAAGTGGACATCACAAACCCTAGGCCCATTCAGGTAGTATATAAGGCACTGCTCACGAGGTAAAAAAACATTGTTCATTATTATTGTTATCACTGTCTCATATCATATATCTGACTTGAGCGTCAGAGTGGCTTTGCAGGCTCCCCGCCTAGATCATCCCACACACCTGGAGAGGACACTTCGGCAGTGGACAACATAGAAGGCTCCCCGCCTAGATCATCCCACACACCTAGAGAGGACCCTACCACAGTGAACAACTTAGAAGGCTCCCCGCCTAGATCATCCCACACACATGGAGAGGACACTTCGACAGTGGACAACATAGAAGACTCCCCGCCTAGATCATCCCACACACCTAGAGAGGACACTTCGACAGTAGACAACATAGAAGGCTTCCCGCCCAGATCATTCCACACACCTGAAGAGGACACTTCGGTAGTGGACATCATAGAAGGTAGAAGACTAGTGCACACATGTGATCTTAATACTCCTTGGCCTGAATATATTGTATTCTCTTGGGTATTAGTATATATTTGGCAGGAACAATGAATGTATGTCTTCTCCATGGTGAACCCAAACATTGTATCCTTGGAGAAAGTCAAAGTCTATTAAATGATCATACCACATGTCTTCTTACCCAACAACAATTTTTATAACTCGCACAAGGACATAAAATCTCTTGTCCCACAACCCCTCCTCTAGTGTATGCAAAATCTAGAAAAGACTCCACACTATTGATATACTCTCTACTAAACCTCAGATATTTAGTCCAATCTTTATCCATCACCTTTAATAATAAAAAAAAAGAAGATAAAGAACCACGTTAACCAACTAACCACACAAAAAATACCCGATGTTTATGTGGATGTGTCTTTATTACTTAACCAATATTGAAGAGTTTTTATATGCTTGTATTATGACTCTTGTAGTAATAAACAACCATTCATAAGAAGTTTGTACTTTTTCTAAATATTCAAGGCATAAACATACATTATAGAAAATAACATCTTAAATAAACATATCTTATTTTAGAATAAATGACATTTGATTTTCCTTGCCTGAAGACCTTTAATATAAGAGTGTACAGAAACAATGAAGCACCACCCAAAAGCACACTCCGTCAATGTAAAAAACACACAATTCAATAATGTTAAATAATGTTAAAAAAATATTATGTATACACATAAAACAGTTAAATACTTAACTTATTATTGTTATAGTTTTTAAAGTTATAATTAACTATTTTTTAAATTACAGACATTAAAACTTATAACGTCAAAAAAATAATACGCATAACTAACTAACTGATAATAGCATAATATATAAATATAACTAATAACGTGTTTAATTCAATCTATTACACATCTAATATACATGAAGTTTATATATATATATATATATATATATATATATATATATATATATATATATATATATATATATCAATTTAATGTATTACAAAGTAATGTTAATTTTTCTTTAATTATTTTATTTCCTACCAATTCATTTCCTATATAGAAATCAAGACTTTTGTACCATGGATTTTGTAACGTCCCAAAAATTGGGTAACCTCGAATTAATAAGACGTCGCATACATAAATATTCAGAGAGTATAGAGTTTGGGATATGGAGGTATATGGCACACCAAACATATCCATACCAAATAGAAAGAGGTCACACACGACCTAAACAAAGTACAATAGCTTGAAAAGTAGCACAAAGTCTTGCCTAGAACAAGAGGATCTTAAACTAATAAAACTCTATCAGTTGTGGGCTCCATAGTGAGCCCGATACCTATCCATAACCATCAAGCTGCGACATCCCTATTATCATTACCACTGCTAGGAGTTCTCACATCTGCTCACATCAATAAAATTGATGATCGTCGCAAAGGATAAAGACCAGACACAAACATGCAAACAAGCAGAAGGGTAAGCTAGTGAAAAAATTTCTTATATCATAAGACTCAACATGCAATTTCAAAGTCAGGCATAAATAACAGACATCCACACATAAGATACCAAACCATTAAAGACTCCAAGACTTGACTATCCAGATACATAAAATGAGACACCACCACAAGACCGTGGAATTACATCCTAGCAGTGAGGCACCACCACGAGGCCTTCGTGGAATTATGTCCTGGCCTTGAGGCACCACCACGATACCCTTGTGGAATTATGTCCTTATATTGAGGCATCACCATGAACTCTCACTAGGAAGGTCCATGGGATTATGCCCATTATATGAGGCACCACCATGAGCTCCCACTACGAGATTCATGGGATTACGTCCTACCCACACCTTGTCCATGTTTCACCAAACAATCATGGAGTTCACATGCATATCAATCTCATGCCAATATTTATATATATAAATAACCAACTATCCAAGCATATATCATACCAAGCTCATGCCAAACACATCGGCTTCCAGCCCCAATGTATCATATAGAGTATATATGGCATCATAACTTGAACTATCTAAAACACACATCAACAAATCATGTGAAACATATGCATATACACTTAACTCTACCAATCTCGCTCAAGCTAAAGAGCTCTCGCTCAGGTGAGAGGAACCCCTCGCTCAAGCTACCTGCTCTCGCTTGACGAGACTGCAAACAGAAAGCACGTCGAGGTCTCGCTCAAGCTAGCCCAACTCGCTCAGGCGAGACTACTCTCGCTCAGGCGAGTGGCCTTGGCTTAGGCGATCCCTCGAAACAAAGAGGGGGTGAGTTGTTGCTGTTCTCGCTCATGTGAGAGCTCCTCGCTTAAGCGAGAGCTTTCGTTTTGAGCGACCAACCCGCTCGCCTGGACGAGTTCAACAGAGCTCACTACTCTCCCGCGCGCAGAAATAGATGCACATCATCACAGTAGTACATTCAACACATTTTCACGCAACCAATAACATATATCAGTCACCCAGTACGTAAAATCAACCAAACAGGCATCTAAATCTTGAAAACAATAAAGCTCTAGCTTCCCTTACCTGAAAAGAGCTAGCAGAAAGCCTCAACACTTAAGCTACGAGCACCACAATTTTGAGAACAGATCTGAGGAGCTGAAAAATGGCGGAAACAGATTCCAAGTGGGTTACCATGGTGAACCCTAGCTAGAATCACGAAAATCCAACTAAAGGAGAAGAGTACGAATTGAAAATACTTACGTGGATGGGGGAATGAGTCAAACTCTCTTGAAATCGAATGAGTCTCAAAACCCTAGTAGAGCACTGTTGGAGAGATTGAGAGGGCAAGATGGTTGTGTTTCTGTAAAGTGGCAAAAATGGGAGTGTTAGCTGGGGTTAGGGTCTTTGGTTCATTATGGGCCAGCCCTAGGCCCAACCAATCTAGGGCAGCCCCTTTAGAATTAGGATAGAATAAAATAAGCGGGCTTTACAGATTTAACATATGGAGGTGAAACTTTCATAACAGTATACAAATTGTTTTTTCTATTATTCACCCATTGACCCGAGCATATCCATATACTTTTCTAACATTTGTAAGTTTTTCAGATATTTGTTGTTAGCTCTAATAAAATAAATATATCATCATGCTTATAACATGACAAGGAACAAATTACCTCTTGAACTTATATTGATTTGTATGACAACAATAATAATATAATTCTAATCCAAAGTTTGCTTAGTTGAGACCCGTTCTTCTTGTATCTTCCTAGTCATAGCTCTTGTTGAAGGTCCCTTGGCTAGATATATCTCATCACCTATTCTATGTCAAATAATCTTCAAGTTAAGCTCCAATCTTCAAGCTTCAAATTCTTCACGTGTTAGTCAGATTAAGCATACTTCAAGCTTGATCAACACACCATTTCTTCAAGTCTTCATCACTGTGTCAAGTCTTCATCACTGTGTCAAGTCTTCATCAATCTCCAAAAATCCTTGATAACCTTATCAAGTTTCTATGTAATATCTTCTTCAAATCTCTATGCATCAAAGTCATTTGTGCTAACATCTCAAACTTTAAAAATTTTGTATACCTATAATGAGAATCTATGGGAATTAAATTAGGAAGGTTTTTAACTTTTTTTAACAAAGCATTTAATGTTAATATATAACAAAATATAAAATTAAATATAATAAAGAATAAAAAAACTTATTAACATATTTATTTTTTCATTTTCTCTTGCCTCTTGATTTTCATCTTTTAGATGTTTTTTCTTTTAAAAAAAGTTAAATACAAATTCCTTACTTTTGTTTTCATTTATCAAATGTTTTTGTTCAATTTTTGAAGAAAAAACAAGTAATCCTTTCCTGTTTCACTTGATACTAAAATATTAGTTTCATATTTTTTTTATAGCATGAATCTTTTCAAATAATATTTTTTTAGAACAATAAAGAAAATGTTAACTATTATGTTTTTTCATAACCTGATTTTAGTTCCAACTTAACTATCGTATATTTTCCTTTTCAATAATTACATATTTCAATATTTAATTAGATTTTGATAATTTTTTTATTCTTAATCTTTATTTTCTTAAATAGGTATACTTACGAAGAATAAAAGAATTCATTTTTTAAAAGTGATAAAAGATATATTAATTATGAATATGAAAATAATAGAAATTCAAAATATTCACATATTATATTATTATATTATATGGTACTAATGATCCAATTATTTATATTTATTTTATTAGTAACGATGATTAAATATATAAATTTTGATTCTACCAAAATTATTGATAAAGACTTGCCACTTTTATCACACTTTTTGATTGAGAGTCATTTGTACATTAGTTTCTTTTACGTTCTTATTTCTCTTGACTCTATACAAGGTTTAAATTTTATAATTTTTGTGAAATAACCTCTTAAATAATCTTCATTGTTTGAGATTGTGTAGGGATTACAAAATTAGGAACTATGTTTTAGCATTTATGTTTTAGAATTTATTTAAATTAAAAACACAACATAATAAAACATATTGTGCTTGTATTTCGAGATAGATTTATTTTTAATTGAATTCTCTAGTTTAAATTATTTAAATGCTTGGTTTAGTTTGCTTTGTTTCAGATTCTATAACAATAATAATGAATATTGTTTGGATTAATCTTGTTTTTAAAGTGCTTTCCTCTTTGATACATTTTTAGTTTTGTCAGTATATATTTATTCACTTGTTTCAAAAATTATAAAGTTTAACCACAAAATTTACGATAATAGAAAGGACAATTAAAGAAAAAATAAGTTCAAGAATCAGACTAAGTTTTATTACATGCTCCGCAAACTTTAAAAATTTTGTATAATGATAATTTATAAGAATTAAATTTTACCTTGTGTTTGGATGGAACATTTCAACAATGCTTAGAAATTGAAATGCTTTGCATTTGAATTGCTTGTAATTAAATTTTATTCATTTTTTAAATAATTTGTTTGGAAAAGGAAATTAAAATACCTTACATTTCAATTTTTTGTTTGGAAAAAAAAATTGAATTTATTGTGAGATAAAATTTAATTTTAACAATATTTATTTTAGGCTTAATTATGTTTTGAGTTCATGATAAATTTGGAAACCCGACGACACGGACGGGTCCGACGACCTGGACGGGCATGACGACCTAGACGGGATAACGACCTAGACGGGCTGACGACCTGGACGGGTCCGACGACCTGGACAGGCTCGACGACCTAGACGGGACGACGACCTAGACGGGCCGACGACCTGGACGGGTCCGATGACTCGGACGGGCCTTCCAAACCGTTAGGCCGTCCGGGTCGTCGGGCCCATCCAGGTCGTCGGACCCGTCCAGGTTGTCGGGCCCGACCGGGTCGTCGGGCCAGTCCAGGTCATCGGGCCCGACGGTTTAGAAGGGCCCGTTCGGGTCGTTGGGCCAATCCTTGTCGTAGGGCCTGTCCGGGTCGTCAAGCTCATCCGGGTCGTCGGGCTCGTCTGGATCTTAGGGCATGTTCAAGTCGTTGGACCTGTCTGGATTGTCAGGCCCGTCAGATCATTGGTCTTATCCGAATAGTTTGCCCCGTTCGAGTCATCCGGCCCGTTTTGGTGGTAAGGCCCATTCGGGTCGTCGGACCCATCCGGGTCTTTGGGCCCGTCTGCGTCGTCGGGCCCGCCTGGGTCGACGAACCCGTTTAGGTCGTCGGGCCTGTCTGGATCATCGAGCCCATTCGGGTCGTCGGACTCGTCTGGGTCATCGGGCCCGTCTGGGTCGTCGGACCCATCTAGATCGTCGAGCCTATCGGGTTTTCGGGCCTGTCTTGGTCGTCGGGATCGTCTGGGTCGTCGGACCCGTTTGGATCGTCGAGTCCATTCGGGTCCTTGGATCTGTCTGGATCGTCAACCTCGTTTGTGTCATCGGGCCTACTAGAGAGTCTAGAATATGAGGTTGACTGAGAAGAATTTCAAATTCCACTTATTATGAGAGTATTTGAATTTCTACTAATTTAGCTAATTGAAATCCCTCCAAAAAATGCTTGCATTTGAAATACTTTTTAATTTCTGTATCCAAACAAAGCATTTCATTACAAAGAAATCTAAATTCTTCAAAAAAATGAATTGTCTCATTAAATTACTCTATCCAAACACACTCTTAGCTTTGTTCTAAAACACATTAAATAGTAAAATATAAAGTTAAATATAATAAATAATAAAAAACTCATTAAGATTTTTTTTTTTATTTTCTCTCCATTTGCCTCTTGATGTACTATCCTTTTTTTCATCTTCCGATGTAAACATATTCTTTCTTTGTTTATAAAGAAAAAAAAGTTGAAAATAAACTTATTATTTTTATTTGATTTTGAAAAAAAAAACTCTTTCTTGTACCACTTGATTCTAAAATATTATATTTGTATTTTTTTTATATCATGAGTTTTGTATAATAATCTTTTTATGAACATAAAAGAAAAAGTTAGCTATTATGTATTTTTTCAGAGTCTCATTTTAATTATGTATCTTAATATTTAATTAGATTTTGATAATTATTTTTTTAGTCATAGATTTTTTTTAATTAAGTATATTTATGAAGAATAAAATAATAGATTATTTTTTAGAAGTATAAAAAAAAAGCTAAGTGTGAAGATAAAAACATCACAAATTCAATTTTTTCACATACTATGAAACACGATGCTAATGATCTAATTATTTAATTTTGTTTTATTAGTGACAATAATTAACTATTTTTAAGTGTATTATTTTGATTATCCCAAAACTATTGGTCAAGATCTATCATTATTTATCAAGACCTGAAGTGTAACACCTCATTTAATTAATAACGCTAATTAAAGAAAATGTCACACAAGATAATATCGGAAACAAAGGTCTGGAGTATAGGCACTACTCCTAACATTTAACCAAGAGAAATCTGAATAGAAATTTAGGCACACCAAGATGCCAATGACCAAAGTGGAGTAAGAGTCTACATTATTCAAAATAATTGCCCAAGGGGGCAGACAAGTACATGGGCTACAACCCTAAAAGAAACTTGGACGGTAGAATCCAACCCAAAGCTAAGCAGCGGAGTCTCTATTATCCTGTTGACCACGAGAAGTTCTCGCATGTGCTCACATCAATAAATTGATGATCATCGCAAAAAGAGAACACACACACAGAACATACAACAAGCAAAAAGGGTAAGCTATAGTAGAAAACGATTTTTATCATACCAATGCATACAACTTTCATAACCAAAGATACCAATGTCAACCAATCATGTTATGACATGCAATCAATAACTAAAACTCAAGACACGACTCATCTGGATACATATAATTAGTCGGATTCAGCGGATGCTTGCACTTGTGGTGGATTTCCCTACTCTACCGAGTTGCTCTCCCTCGAGCTAAGTGTTACAATGTCTCAACCCCCCACACAAGATTAGCCCTTAATGGGTTTCAGGCCTCCTGCTACTCTCACCACAAGAGTCAATACGCTCTATATGAGACTAACTAAGTCTTTAGAGTGTCAGGTTGCAACCTTACCTTGAATCCTTACTAAATTATATAGATGGGGCACCACCATGAACTCCCAGTAACAAGGGCCATGGAATTACGTCCCGACCAACTGAGGCACCACCATGAAGTCTCACCTAGAGGCTCATGGAATTACGTCCTAACCAAATGAGGCACCACCACGAAACTATCGTGGAATTATGTCCTAACCAACCCAATCATCATGCTTCCAACAATCAATATAGAATCATTTATCATGCCAAAACCATGCCACTTTGATAACCAACCATCCCATACAAGTCACATGCCAAGGTCTTATTAAACTTATCAATCACAAACCATAAACCATTCTACTCATACCCCATTCGTCTAATTCATGCTTTTAAAAGTTATTGAATCAATCCACAAGTTAAGTTACAGTAAGGAATTAAAATTCTGTAGCAATTCTCTCTTAAGCTAGACTTATCTCGCTTAAGCTAGACTAATCTCGCTTAAGCTAGAAATTCTCGCTTAAGCTAGACTAATCTCGCTTAAGCTAAAATCTCTCACTTAAGCTAAACTGACAGATTTTCACAGGTTTCAACATGTAAAAACACGAAATCCCAAACAACAAAAATTTAAGAAAAACACAAGCATGTTGTATAAAACGTTGGCATCATATTTCATGCTTTAAAAGGGTAAACAAATCAATCATGGGAGCATACAAGCATTCAAACAACTCTGTTGTCAATCTCGCTCAAGCTAAGGAGCTCTCGCTCAGGCGACAGGGCTCTCTCGCTCAAGCGAAAAGCTTTCTCTTAAGTGAGATTGAAAACAAAGAGTACTTTGAGTTCTTGCTCAAGCAAGAGGCCTTCACTCAGGCGAGCACTTGAAACCAAAGGGGGCGAGTTACTGCCATTCTCGCTTAGGCGAGAGCTTCCTGTTTGGGCAAGAAATAGCTCACTTAGGCGAGCATAGTAGATCTCACCTGCTCTCACGCATGCAAAGCCAAAAATCCATCTAGAAATAGTACACAGATTATTTTCACACCACCAAAAGCACATCAAATCATCAAGAGCACCCAACAGAACCAAAACAGACACATTATTTATAAAAGTATGAAAAATCCTAGCTTCCCTCACCTGGATAGATGCTAGTGGAAAGCACATGCACCTACGACAACGAACCCAATAGCTCCAGGAGCATACTCAAGAGGTGGAGCAGAGAATGAGGTTGAGCTGACTTGAATTTGAATGAGCTTCAAACCCTAGCAAAGCACTATTTGAGGGGAAAAGAGAAGAGGAGTAAGGTGGCTTATTTTGCAAAGTGGGCAGAACATGAGAGGGTTAGGCTAGTTTGGGGGTTTTGGGATGTCCTATGGGCCAGCCTTAGGCCCAACTGACTAAGAGAGACCCTTAAATTTTAGGACAAAATTAGAGTGGGTTTTACATCAAGGATTATTGTAAATACTTGAAACAAATTAAAAAAAGATTATGAAAACTATAGAATATATAAATGATAGAAAAAGCAAAACAAGAGAATAAGTTAAAAAGAGAAAAGAGAATAAATAAATGAAAGAAAAAAAAAGATAAGAAAGAGAGATGTTGGAAAAAAAAATAGAACAAGAAGAATAGTTACATTGAAGATCATCTAGTGAAACGATTGGGAAAAGAAACTCTTAAAGAAAGTTGCAAAATTATGATCTCTTCATCTATTTCAAATTATGATTACAAACTTGTCTCCTTTTATTTTGTTGCATAGGAAAGAGTTATATGAACATTAATAGACTTGTCTCTCTTATTTGTGTTGCTTTAGGATGTCTTTGTCTTTGACATAGTTCAAATCTCAATTTTGATAGATTTTCTTTATTATTTTAGCTTAAATTCTTTTACTGCTTATGTTTGTACGTTCTAAAGTGAAAAATTCAAGGTTGATTTTTCTTTAAGAAGCTCGGACCTCAATTGTTTTTAGTTATTGTAATTAGAGATTATTTTAGAAATTGATTAATTCTTAAGAGACTTGTTGAATTAAGCTTATTAATGACGGGTTCATTAGTAAAAATAGTATATAAAACATTTTTTTTGTATACTCTTGTATTTAGGATTGTTCATTTTGGAATTGAATAATTTTCATTTGAATTTTTTGAAAATTCTTAATTACAACTTTTAATTCTTATATTTGAATTTCTAATTTAAAGTGGTAAGTCGTTCTAAACTCAACATCAATTAATTAGATTGAAATATCTTTTAATTTTCTCAAAAATTGAAAATAATTTTGCACCATATTAGGATTTCATCACATTATTTTATATTATGTGTAAAATATCAAAATCATTTTATTAAAAATAAGGTTAAATTATTCTTTTGGTCCCTCTATTTGTCAAGTAATATCAGTTTGGTCCTCAAATTTTTCGTTGTCTCAATTTGGTCCTCAATTTCTTAAAATTTATTCAATCCTTGCCCTTAATTTTGACCAGACAGTGTTAAGGTCAACCTCATGTGTCAATTTTTGGTTTTTTTTTTTAATTTTTTTTTTAATTTTTAAAATTTTTTAAAATTGATTTAATTTTTTACACGTGTCACTTCACAGTTGTGCCACATGTCAAAATAGCTCAATTTGGTCCCTATATTTGTTTTTAGTTTCAATTTAGTCCCAATTTTTGTAAAAATGGAGCAATATTGTCCCTTCTTAAATTGACACTCAATTTAATTTTTTTTATAAATCTTATGATGATATTCTTAATAAAATTGACATTTTTATTAAATATTTGTAGAAATAGTTTTAAACAAGTTTTTTTTAGTTTTATTATTAAAAAAAGTTAAACCCCAAGCTTAATTTAAAAAGTTAACAATTTTGTCATCATATATAAAAGCATCAAGTGTATCATATTATACAAACTTAGTGAAGATTAAACATCAAATAACTTCACACATAAGTTTAGTAATTAAATTTCAAGTTCAAAATAAAACCAAAGTCTAATTTTTTGTATAGAATTTAAAGTTAATTTAAAATATTTAATAAAAATCGTTAAATTTAGTCACCATAAGATTTATAAAAAAGTAACAATTTAAGGAGGGACAATATTAATTCATTTTTACAAAAAATTGGATTACATTAAAACTAAAAACAAATATAGGGACCAAATTGAGTCATTTTGACACGTGGCACAACTCTGAAGTGACACGTGTAAAAAGTTTAAAAAATAGAGGGACCAAAAGTTCAAAAATTCAAAAAAAATCAAAAAAATTTAAAAATTTAAAAATTCAAAAAAATCCAGAAATTGACACGTGGCGTTGACTTTAACACTATCTGGTCAAACCAAACTGATATTACTTGTAAAATAGAGGGACCAAAAGAGTAATTTAACCTAAAAATAAAATAACATATGTGATTATAATTTTTATATTGTGTTTCTTGAATAATACAAATAAAAGTTTAAATTAAATTAAGAAGACTTACAAATCAAAATTCAATTATTAATTATAATTGAATAATTTAAAAAGTAAAAGTACTAATTTTCTCAATTTATCATATAAAATTATTAATGGATAAACTAAAGCTTAAAATAAGGATCTATACAATTAAATATATTTTTAAAATTATTTCCTTAAAAGTATCCTAAAAGTTCATAAGTCAATATTGGACAAACAAGATCAACACTAATTTTGGCAAGACAAACATATATACCAGATTAAACAGATTATTCATATATTTAGAAGACAAAAATCTTCTGTATGGGTTAAGATGTCTTAGGTCAACACTTGAGTCCACTCTTCAGTCTATTGTTTAAGTTTTTAGTCATTTTCACTACTCTTGTATAAATGTTCTCTTCCGGTGAGGGCATAGAAGCCTCAGCGACGAGGAAGCCTGCAAAACAACACTCTCACGCTCAAGTTAGTTACTACATCAAATAGTAGGAAGATTGCAATAAATGAGATTACTCACATACCTTGTGAACATGGCTATTTATACCACCTGGATGGACCCTGATTGTTGGGCCTAGATTATACAAGATTAGGTAGTCTTAGGATTTTCTTAATGTGCTTATTTTTAATCACTAAGTGATTTGTCCTTTTGCTTTGGTTACTTCATATTGTAGCAGTAGCACACGTGTCTATCCTTTTGGTCTAGGCCGAGACGTTCTTGACCCTCAAGTTGTAGGGACATACTTGGCTAATACATGTACATTAGCCCTTCTTGTCGAGATGTTCTTAGTTGAGAGTCTCAGTTATTGTTTCATATTGTTGCTAAGGAGGTTGAGGTACTTGCTTCGTGTTCTCGGAGTTGCCAGTAGTTTTACTTTAATGGACTTTGTGGTGTGTTGCCCCCGGGCTATATCGACACAGGGTACACAAATGAAATTGATCCGTTACTACATCTAAATAAAATAAATTATGTATCACAAAGAATTAGCATCAAATATAAGACTCCATTTCAGTATTTCATTCCCTTTGTTGTCCCATGACACGAAGAGGCTGAAAAAAAGCAACAAAAATATCACTGACAAGCCCCTAATTCGATAATAAGTGCTTAAAACTGAATAAACAATCCATTTAAAACAGGTTGGCATCCAAAGTGGCTTGGGGAGAGCACGAGGCAGAGCAAGTAGATGCTCCTCTTTGCCTTTACCTAAGTGTACTTAATTATTAATAATTTAACTAATCACTTACCTAAGTTTTGATTTCTTTAATGTAAAATTTTGTGTGCCTTCATATTCTAATACCCCCACGTTATGGAATCTTAGTCAAAGGCTTGAAACTTACGTCCTCAGGCTTGGCTACTTTTTTTCATGCCCCCTATGTGATGTTGCAGTGGAGAAATACAACTTTTTTACCATTTTGATCCATTTCATTAGCAAAATGCTTTGTGGCTTATGCAAACCCACTTTGGCTTATTTTATTTTCCTTTTGGGGCAAGGGATGCTGAACCATATTAAATTCCGATTGCCTTTCTTTCTCCTTATAGTATTTTGAGTTTTCTGTTGAGAAGTGACAGTGGAAAAGAGAAAGAGAACGTTGGACTGTGATCATGTGTAAAGGATCTTAGGATTCAAAGCCTCAACCTATTCTCGTGCAAAAAACTTCGTTGTTGCTCCCATATTCTTGCTGTCTCCTCCTAAACTGTCAGAATCATGTCGCATATTTAGTTGGTTTGCAAATCAATTTTGCAGCCTTTTCCAACTGATCTTCAAGTAATATCAACATAAATCTCCAAGCACCATTCTTTAAATTCAAAATTCACCCCCTTAAGCCAGCAACCAACCATCGCCAACGTGTCTCAGTATAAGTAAACTCAAGTTTCAAATTTCCAGATCTTTAATTTGAGTTTTTAATGTAAGTGATATTTACATCAGTTTGTCATAGTCATGGTAGTATTTCTAATCTTTAATCTCAAGAAAAAGTTGTTGCAAAAGGATAGTCATAGATAGTAAAATTTAAATGTAAATGTTATGTTCAAGTTATGATAATCTCACACTCTTAAGATTATTCAAGTAATCAATGATGGGGTCGAATTTTAACATTCTGTAACTGCAAGAGTAAAACCTAAAAATCAAATTGAGAAGGGCTAGAGAATTGGATTATCGTAGTAGTACACCCTCCTTTCCACCGGTCAAGAAAATAAAGTTTTCCTTGTTATGGAGTTAGGCTCATCAAATTCGGTTTCTTGTTTCTTGAGTTATCACCTAATACATGCATAATTTCAGGACTTTGTAGCATTGGATAGACATAATTTTACTTTAACTAAGGAAGTGCAAACTTTGATGGTGATAATAGTAGTAGCCCCTAACCCTAGTTTTACACATGCCGTTTTCATAAGAGTCCACTATGAAGGTAAATGAAAGCACTCTGTAATGGTTATTTCTGTTATGAATTGTTATGTAGGATTCAACTAAACCAACCCCCTATCCACCAGTCATTTCCCTGATTATGTGGATCCAACCAAAGATAGACAGAAGAAAACAAAAGAAGAAGCATTATAAAAAAATAAGAAGATAATGCTCATGTCCTCATGAACAAGAAGACAAACAATGTAGCATGCAGAAATTGAGGGGAGGTTGCAATACCTATTTTTGTAATGGGAGACCCATTGTGCTGGTGGGTAGTGCCTGCCTACACATAGGAATATAGAGTGAGACATGGCAATGCAAGAAAGAGAAGCTTGGCTCAATTTCTTGTTTTGTTTTATCAATTCCCCCTTATTGGGGTATGGATTCCAAAGTGGTGAGGTGGGGTCCATTGGTGTCTGTCTGGTGGGTTTGGAGGCACTGCACACTCTTTCATGCCCCATCGCTGCCTCTTTTCTAGACCAACGCGTGTTAGGACCACACCTGAGACCTCTTTAAGAACCCCTCCTAACACCATTTCTAAACCAACTCTCTCAAGTTACACAACTTCACACTTAAGCTTACAAGCTCAATAAGAGCAAAGAAAAAACCTGAAGAAATGAAGATGGATAGTTCTTCCATGGCAGGATCAAAGAGAAGGATATCATCAAACAGAGGACTTGGAGGAGCCCTCAGAGAGCAAAGGGCCAGGCTATACATTATAAGAAGATGTGTTGTCATGCTGCTTTGTTGGCATGACTAGTTTTTCAACACTTCCAACTTTCCATGGAAATGGAAGAATGCTTCTTTCTATGTTTCATTTCTTTTCTTCTTTTTCTCCTTCTTTTCCCTTTTTTCTTTCTTTCTCCTTCTGATTCATGGTGGAGTGTAAATAGAATCGGCGAGCTATCATGGGAGAGAGTATAACAAGTTTTGTACTGTGGGTTGCTAGTCTTCATGGCTGAGCTATATATGTATATCGGAATAGCATGGATTATAATCAAAGTTATGTCAACAAATCATGTGTTCAACTCTTTGTTCTTTGGATCGATTAACTTGTAACAGCCATTAACTTCATCTCTTCCAAATTCCTTCAACATTAGCATAACCATGAGAATCATGGATTAAAAGCATTCGTGAAAGATATATGTTTATCTGATCAAGTCACTCTGCATTTTAAGAATCTACAACAATACTACTACTATATATTGCCAATACACATGGTATTGATCACTAAGAGTTAACACAAAAAGGATAATTAGGAATCAAGTACCCCTAAAACATCTTTCGAGGCTGAATCTTTTAGACTTTTTCTGGTTTTAGCAAGAATTTCATAAAAAGAAAGTTTTGATTTGCTATTTTGTTATGGTTGCAACTTTCATAAAAAGGACTATCAAACACATATCTTCCAAAACCAGCATTAGTCTTTTAACATTGTTAGTTTTCTTAGATTACCTGACAAATTTGCAGAAAATGAAGTTTGGAACACCAATTCAGATTAGCCTATTTGAATATTCAATCAAAATAAATATAAAGGAAAAATAATTGTGTTTGAATTACCCTGGTGTTTTTCACTGCAGTCACCCACAACTGTTGTACACTTGATATATATATATATATATATATATATATATATATATATATATATATATATATGACAAACTTGTCCATAGTCCTAATCTAGTTGCTTAATTTCTTAGGTATGAATAGAGAAGAGTTTTGGCTCATGAATGATTGGGAGTAGAGGAAGTCTTTTAGTAAAAGTAGAGTTTTGTATCCTTTAACTTTTGATGCAAAAGCTATGAAGTAAAATGATCTCAGGTGATAAAATACGACTACTTAAATAAAAAGTGCATAATTTTAGAGATAAATGTGAAATATTGACACAATGATTTTATCTATTAATCATTTGAAGTGGGGGGATTTTGCTGATGACTGTGAAAACTGCTAGGCATTCATAGGGATTACACTTTCTTTTCTCCCTCTTCCTTAAGTGTCATATCCATAAAGTGCTTGCAGGTTAAACCAAAATGAAATAATAGAATGGTTCAGTGTGGGGTCACTCTTTTAGTAACTGCTCTAATCATTCAGCCCTTAAATTATTCTAAAAATAAAACTGTTCCCTGTAGTTTAATAAGATAAAAAAATATTCCATTTAGCTCTAATGGAATTGACTAAAAATACTATAGCTCAAAGGTTTCTTATATACTTTTCAAATTTAGTTACTCTTAGATTTCTCTAACTGCATAATGTTTATCTTTAAAAACTTCTCATTTTTTTTACTTCATCCATAAAGTTTTCAATTCATTTTAATCTTAATCATAAAACTTACAGGTATTAAAATGGATAAAATTGAACACTTTGGAACTAGAAGTATAGTTTCTAAGTGTAAGAAACTAAAAAATGAAAATAACAAATTAATTAATCTAACACTAACTTTAATGCAAAGTATTTAAAATAGGATCAAAGGGCAGTTATGAATTAAAAATATTCCTACACCAAACCCTTGTCATGATACCTATCATGAATGAAAAAATCCATAAAGTTGGTCAACTCATTTAAGGAGATTATATAAATTCGTTTTGTAGCAACCTAACAAGTTAACCAAATAAGCAATAATTAATAGTTAGATAGTGTTCTTAATTAAAAGAATATCACCCTGATATGTTTGAACATTTGTTTTCTTTAAGAGGAAAAAAATTTGATGGTTAGATACAGGGAAACATGAAATGTGCTCAACCAAGACAAGACCTTCATCTGGTATGCACTAGGAAGGTATAGAATAAGTGATGTTCAGATATTGTTGTCATGCAATCTTGTTAATAATACGAATGTGAATTGAGCATGATGTCTTGAACCTAACAACACATGTATCAAACCTTTATTTGAAGTGTGAGAATGGTTCAACATTTATGTGTTTTCGGTGTTATTACTCATTAAGAAATTTGGAAACAGCAGACACCACCAATTTTGTTCACGGAAGAAAGAAACAAAATGCAATGCTTTTGTGGTCAAATCTGTGATGTGGGCCTCTCTGAGTCACCTGGTTCCACCCCCACTTTCACGTGTGCATTGTTGTACACCATACTGCCTCCTCATGCGAGAGGATCATAACCACTAAAAAAAATCTAATGATTTGTATAATGCACATAAGGTCAAGGATTGAGCTGTCTTCAATTTTTTTTTTCAGGTCACATGAATTTAGTGCAAACTATAGATCAATTTATTGAAAATTATTTTTTTTCATGAATCTCTTTCAATTAAGAATCTTTTTCAACTGCATTTTGTTTTCATCTATTTAACTTTAAGTTTTTTAAAACATATCTTAGTTGAGTTTTAATAAAAAAGAAATTTATTAATTATAACTAGATGCATTGGTCCAAAATTCTCTCAACTCTTTAATTATGTATTTTTTTTACTTACAAATTTAATTATTTAGGAATCTTTCTAATTTGTAAAATTTAGGGTAGGTTTCTGTTTGGTATTCTAAATTTAGAAGACCATTCTTACAATGATTTATAAAACTTTATGTTTATCTATCCATTATTATGATAAGGAGGGATGGTAATAAGCATAGCCTTTGGGGGGTTTGACTATCTCTATATTCCCACTTCCATTTCTATTGGTGTTTTACTGTTTTAAATATTAATTAAATGATCTTTTAACAAAAACATTATAGGAAAGGAAACATTTATCTTTATAAGAAAAAATACTTGAAATTTACAATTAAAAATATTTAAAGATAAAAGAATACTTAAAATTAAAAATTAAAAAATTAAAAAAATAAACAATAAATAAATTTTTTATAAGAGTAAAAATAATTTAATGTATATTATCAAAACTATTTAATTTAATAAAATTGTTCGGTTTCCTATAATATTATACATCATTCGAATGAAATCACAAAAAAAGTGTAGTTAAGACTGTAATAAAAGTGAAGTACCTTTAAAATATGAGTGAGCTTCGTGAATATTGAATAAGTCAAACAATAGTTGAGGAAGAAAATTTGTCAATGAAAAAAAGAAATAAAGGTTTTGCAAATGAATCGAAACTAAGGATGATGGAAAACCCTGACAAATGGACTAACTACAAGAGAAATGGTGTGCATACATGAAGATTGAGTTTCAACTAAGCTGAGAGGGCCCAAACTTTTATTCTCATGGGCTAAGATTAACATAAATTAGTAGAATTGGTTTATTGTGTGGGCCTTATGTTTAGGCCAAGTAATGTAGGATATTTGGGCTTTGTTTAGGGACTTGTTTTGTGACTTGGGCCTTGTGTATTTTTGGGGTTCAGAGATTGGGCCTATTGTGTGTCTAGGTCAAAGTAACCTACCTAGGGTTTCAAATGGGTTAATATGGCCTAAGAGAAACCCTAAACTAGTCAGTACGATGTTGAGCATGCTCTAACTCATTTTTTACAGATGTTGCATTATGAAAAGCATGAGCATGGGACATAGTAAGTCATAGTTGGGGCATGTCTCCTTTGGAGCCAATTTTGTAGAGTTCAAATTTGAATTACTTCCTCTCCTTTTACAGTCCTAAATTTCAATCATTAGCATATAAATAAAGGATTACCCCTCTTGAAGTCACCCTAGACCAGTCTCCTCTTTCTAGACTACTCTAGGCTTTCTTCCTTAAGAGTTAACCTCACCCCTCTCTAGGAAAACACCTAAACACTAAACCATACACATTCCTCTTCATCTTTTACCTTCGTGCTTCCGCCAATCCAAGACACTTCATCAATTATGCAAAGAGCAAGCTCAAATAGAAGGCCATCAAAGGATTCGAGAGAATAATGAAGATAAGTTTTTTAGGTTACCTAATAACTATATGTGTTTTAGTAATTTAAAAAGGCAATAGATATTAGGACAAGGACGAGAATAAAGATGAGTATGGAGATGGGACAAATATGTACATACCCATCTCCATCCCTATACCGTTACCTTATCAATGTAGGAATTTATTGTCAAAATTAGGATAAACTCAGATGACTTTATTTTTCATCTCGAATAATATGTAATAAATTGTATGAATGAGAAAGATTGACATAAAAATAATTATTCAAAAAACATTATTCCATTTTACATTGATATTTTTGTTGCATGAAATTTTCAAAGTTAATGTAAGGAGAGTTCGAGATGCGTATAATAGACAAGCTCAATTTTCTTTTAGTCTTTTATCGAGTAAAGAGAAAAGGACGTTATCATCTATCAACAAAAGTATATTAAGAAGATTTTAAAGAAGTTTAACACATTAGACACAACGAAAGTAGAGTACATTTTAATTACAACTTGCTACTCTTTACTTCTATGGATAAAGTCAAATTAGAGGATTACTTTACTATCCAAAACAATATGATTGTATATTGTGACAATACTAGTGCAACCAATCTTTCAAAAAATCCTATCCAACATTCTAAGGTTAAGTATATAATAAGATATCTTTTCATTCATGATTGCATCTAGAAAAATATTTGAAGTTTTTCAAGACTAATCACCAATGGACTTATATATTTGTAAAGAAAAAGTTCACCACCCTATGATTTTGATTAAGTAAAAGCGATTAAGTATTGAAACATGATCATGTTTCGTCCGAAAGACTATGATTTAACTCAACAATAGATTTTGTAAGATACAAGTGTTTTGTCTAACAAACGATACAACATTGTATAGTCTTATTTTCCATCTAACACGACACAAATGTACTCAGTTGATAAGTGTGTAGAAATAAGCTAATCTTATACTTAATGAAAACACATAAATGATTATCCTATGTTGTAGGGAATTCCTACTACTTTCGTTCGACAAAGATATCCCTTAGCAAAAGGACAAGTCATATAAAAAGATCTCATGGATAAAGAGCTAAAGTTGATTTTCTTCAAAAAAAATCTTAAACCAGGAATTGTCAACTCTAGAAGAATTGTCTACTTTGTATGACACTGCAATTCAAACAAATTTAGGATGTTCACATGATCTGAGAAGAAGATAACTAAATCCAACTACTAGGATGTTGCGTAAAGAAGAAAAGAGAATTTATTTGCATGAAGTGCATTAAATGCATCCATCAATATAAAGCTCTTTAGATGAAGTGAAGACATAAAAAAGGATAAAGTTGTTCAATGGTCAAAAATAGTTTCATAAAATCTATTTTCTTCGAAGCTTATACAAAGAAACTCAAAAGAATACAATGTGTGATGTATAGTACATAAATGATGTTGAAAATTTTAGGATAACAAAATGCTTCACAAAGAACACTATTTGTGTTCATTTGGCAGGCTAGAAGAGAAAGCATCAAATATTGTATTTGGCATTCTAGAAGAGAAAACATCAAATATTGTATACGTCAACAAAAAACTTCCCTCTCTAGTGAGTAACCTTGTGATCCCTTGCCATCACTCCTACAATCTACATGTCTTAGTTAGGGGTGATTATTTAGTAAAGAATACTCATCTATTAGCCAAGAGTGACTACTATTCCACTTTTTCATTTCCAATATAAAATTTAGCTTTATTCCTAGTTTTATATCTAATTAGTGAAATATGTCTCATCCTTATCTTTTTTAGGAAGTGAAAATTTGTCTCTTTACTATTTCAATTATTAATAAATAATTTGTTTGCAAAATATAAAAGTCTGAGCAAATAAAATATGACATTAGTTAATGTCAAAATAATATGCTATTTTTTTTTACCAATACCAAAGATCAATAAATAAATTATGATTATATATATAATAACAGTTGGATAAATATATAAAAAACAGTAAAATAATCAAACGTGAATTATAAATAAATTACATAACAAAAGACAAAATTAAAGTTAATATAAAATATTTAAATTAAGTAATAAATTGTCTTAATAAAGAACGAAGATAAATATTGAGATGAAAATAAATAAGTATTAAAAAGTTAGATATTATTTATTGTGTCAAATTAATACTAAATTACACGTTAAAAACGAAATCAAACAATACCACGATGACTGATACATTTGTCAACCCTACCATAAACAAGTTTGAGTTATTGGAGTTATAATTAATTAAGAGAGGATAGCATAATTTATGTTAGACTTGTGAGCACAAACAAATTTAATGATAAATGAATGACATAACATCCTATCGTTTTTGCCAATGATAATATGATATGACTCAGCCTGCAATAATAAGAATACCGATCGTGAAGATATTCTATTTGGCAAGACAACAATTTTTTTCTCAACAATTAATCAGGTCAAATATGATTATTATAAATAATAAATCTCTCTATAAAAGCTTTAAGAGAAAAAGTAAAAATATTTATTTTCAAAAGATAAAATTAATTATCCATTTCGAAAATAAAAGTGAAAAAAAAGTTACATAAGAAAATTTTATAAATTTTAATTTATATATAATTTTAATTTTTGTATTTATCTTTTAAGATTGTGTATGAAAAAACTTGTCTAAATATACTAATAAAATAATAACTCATTAATTGGGGGCATGATATGTATGTGTATGATAACTTTTGGTTCGTGGTAAATTTAGGTGATTGGAATCAGGAATATTCTTCTTTTATGCTGATGAAACTTACTATAGTTTTGTACTTGTATTGTTTAGAGTGATTTTAGATTTTATGGAAAATAGGCAACTCAGTTTTTAATCCATCATCTCAAAGATCATAAAGAACCTAAATCATAATAACGAATAAACTCAAGTGTATCTCTCAAAGTATATTGGTCTTTTAACAACTTAAACTGTCAGAATCAGGTCTTTTAATATTTAAAATATCATTATCTTGATCTTTTCTTCGTTTTTTTTTTATCAAATTAGTCCATAAAAAATAAAATATCACCACAAGCTATTAGAAAGCAAAGTGGTGACACGAAATTATTTATTAAAAATCTAAGTGACGAATAAAATATTGAAGTGATTAATTTGGTTAAATAGACATACCTGATAAAACTTAAGTCATTAATGTTAAACAAGAACTAATTAAATTATGCATTTAATTTTGAAGAACTAAACCACTATTTAATAAAATTGATTATTAAGTCACAATATGCTATTTAGCAATTCCATTAGTTCAACACAAAAAAGAATGGATACAGTATATAATTATTTTTATCTTTTATTCCCAGACCTAATTTTAAAACATATACTATCTGTATACTTGATGGAAAGTATGGAAATTACAAAATTGAACTCTCACTCACATATTCTTTAATGATCTTCTCTTCTTATTTAAATAAATAAATAAATAAAATATTTTTATAAAATGGAAATACTTAATTATGTTTTAAGTTAGTAGTAAATTTAAAAACTTTTAATTGAGTCGTCGATGATAAATTTGTATGATTTATTAAATATTAAATAAATTTAATATTTTAATTGAGTTCTGCTGTTAATAATTTTTTTTTTCTGTGTGGTCATCAAGGGGTTGACATGGTTATGTCATGTCACCTTCTTGAATTGTTAGATCAGTGATTTTATTATTTTATAATTTTATAATTTAAAATTTTAAAATTTATGATTTTTAAATTTTATAAATTTCTAAATTTATAATGATATGATTTTATATTTTTATAATTTTATTATTTTAAGTCAAAATTTTATAATTATAAAATTATGATTTTATTAATTGAATAAAAACTGAAAGTATATATAATTTTATAAAATTCTTATCATGTAACCAATAATATTTTCAATAAAATGAATATTACTTTTTATATCCATTCAATTTATACAAATTTTCTTAAATAATAATTTTATTTAACTAAATAGATTTTCTTAGTTGTTATGCATTAAGAATTTTAGTTTTTGTTCTATTACAACTTTTTTATAATCACTAAATTAGAGACTAACCTAAATATATATTTTAAAAATGGTTGTTTTCCGAAAATATTATTTGAAAAAAAATTAAGCATGATAATTATATTTTCTCATATTTTATAGAATAAAAATTCCCATCAAAACTAACTTCCCTTATTATCAGTTATGAGTATTTACTTTAATGAAGTTTAATATCCAACATTGGAAAAATGTAAGACTAACTTCCAAAAAATTGTTCTCAAGGTAGAAGTTTATGAAAATTTCTCAAAAATAAAATTATTATAATTTTATAAAATAAAAAATTATAATTGTCAATTTTTATTCAAATAATAAAATCACAATTTTATAATTATACAATTTTAAATTAAAATAATAAAAATATAGAATTATAACATTATAAATAATAAAATTTTAAAATAATAAAATAATAAAATGACAAATGACAATTGAGTAAAGTGATATGATAGAATAATAATCATATCAACCTTTTAGCTGTCACATCATTTAATTAACAATTAACATAAAAAAATTAAGAGCAGAATTTAATTGAGAAAATTAAATTTGTTGAATACTTGATGTATTAAAAACTCAATTCAAAATTTCCTAATCAAAATTTCCAAATTTAATAGGACTTAAAGTTAAATGTAAATATCTGGCTAATATTCGCTTTTCAAAGTTACCCAGTTTAATGATCATAACATATTTTCGTCCAATAACTTTATGTAAAATCCTAAGAGAATTGAATGGTTCTAGGATTAACCTGTACCACTTTACCAGCACTTTATTGCGTAATTTCCATCACACACCAGGTTATGAACCTCTTTGTAACCAAAACAAAAGAAATGCTGTTGTCAAATACCAAGCTAAACTTTATTGAAAACTGTAGAGTAACAAGGAAGAGTAAGGTTAAGCAACAAAACTTTGGAGAAATATGTGATGATTCCTTTGACTACTCTACCATGTCTGGAGTACTTTGTTGTGAATTTTGGATAAGGTACAATGGATAATACAATCTAGTTGAAAGAGTGAGCCTCGTCACTGTCACAGCCAGAGAGGTTTTCATGTCCCTATTTGTCTGTGCCGACTAGTGAACAGCAAAGCCAGCATTAAGCTTTGGTCCATCAAGGAATCTTTGGACAGTTCATGAACAAACCCTTGCAAGATTACAAGATTTTGTTGCCATGTTGAAAGATTGGTGTGAGTTGTAATTCATTCTGATTCGGATGTATCAGTTCCAAAATGGTCCAAGTTTTCTTGTGGATGGACCTTACTTACACTTTTTCTATTTGTGTTTTGAAGTGAAATGAAAGCTAAAATAAGCTAAAGCTACTGAAAATTAAAAAAGCAAAGACACAAGACTGTTTTCGATACACAAATGCATGAGTTAAGACAAGACAAATATAAAGCAAGCATATGACTAGTCATACTGCATTATACGTACATTATGAAATACAGATGCTATAACATCCCAAAACACTAACAAAAGCAGGACAGTGTAGAGATGGTAGAATGTTAGAGGCAAACATTTTTCTTTTATTAACTTGTCACCCTTCAGCTAGCCAAAATAATTCACTTATTAGACAGCTAAAAGTTGCATGTTTCATGCTCATTTTATATTAACTAACTATTTCATAAAAAAGCCTTCGGATTAATTGTGTAACTGAAAGAACTTGTTTACTGCTCAATTGTTTGGAAAAAGCTTATGAAGAAAAATTGAAATGTCCAAAAACTATTTTAGTTTATTATGATAAATTGTAATACTTGGAAGTCGGTAGAGTTAAAAATAGGAATAATTAGCAGGTTAATTTTCTTGTGGTGATGGAAGTCAGAACTAAATGTGTAGGATCTGGTTGTTCAGAACTTCAGTTTCTGAAATAAGAGATTTTGTATTTCAATTTGCCCCATAATTTAGTGAGTGTGTGCAGTCAAAGGTAGAGCTAGCCAACTTTAGACTTCTGAAATAAATTCATTAAGAGAGTTGATAAACACAGCTTACAGCTTGTATGAAATCTGTTTAACCAAATTTTCTCTTTGATCGTGAAAATAAGTCCTTGATACACTAACTTTTGTCACTACTACTACGTTCCTAAAACAGGTTTATAGAAACTTAAAATTCTTAGTAGCAATATTATTAGCTCTATAGACCCTATACGAATTGTAAGAACTTACTGACTTATTAACATTTATTTACTTACTCTGCTTGTCTTAAAAAATTAGCATAGCCTTCCTTTAACTACTGTTAATTTTAAACAGAAAATATTAATACTACTCTTATTTCGAACCATAACACACAGAACATCTTTAAAAATTAACTCAAAGGGTGTTCAATGCAATTATCCCTCGCATTCATTTATAACTTGTGTAGCATCATCAACTCTGCTACAGTAGTTTGAAGGTGACAAGTTTCTAGAGTCGATTAGGCTACCTTTCTAACACTTTTTTTAGCATATTCAAGTTGCATGTCCTTGGGTGGATGTTTAGCTACGATGCAAAACTCAAATGTCTTGAATTTGTGACAATCAATAATATACTTTCTAACATATTTAATGGTTAACAGCGTGCATAAAGTCTTGGATCATTATATCCTGGAACATGAGTTATTATTTCTTACAATAACTCCAACAAGCCAAAACAAGGTACAATTACAGCACCAGTTGATCAAAGTATCAAGCAATAAAGTTAATTGTCTTTCATTACAGTCCAATCACACAACGATTAACAATTGAGTTTAACCCTTCGGCGAAAATGGGAAAAGTTTTAGCCCAAAATTAAGGTAGGACACAACAAAATGTAGTTACAAAAAGTGTTTCCCAAGCCGAGGTGAAGAACTAAATTAGTTCACAGCCTTGTATCCCCAGGAAATAAAGCTGTCCTGTGAACTAAATTCCTACAAAAACAAGAAAACGCATTAGAATGACATTAAAATTATTTCAATTTCACGCAATATTTGGGAACACGAAAGTACCAGCTGACTTAGTCGAATCTCTGCAGGGTTATCATTCACTATATTTGAAGGATCAAGGACAAGACGTTGACACTCTTCAATATCCTTCTTCAGACATTCCGGTCCTAGATCAGCATAAACACCAAGACCAGGCTGGCCCTTATGATCTTCATGTTTTCCATCTCTACTGGGAGACTGGCTGTAGAGGATATCGTCACACAAAGTCAGAGCTTCAACCAGTTGTTGCGAACTCAACATATTCTGTGACTCGCTGTCCCACCATTTCTGGCCTTCCTCAGCATTACTTTCTTTATTTTCCACCCCTTCATCACTTTGAGATTCAGTTGCAAGTTCTTGGCAATCATCTTCAATTTCATGTAAGCAATCCATCTCAGACAGCTTTGGAATGAACGAAGCAGAACACAAACGGAAAGGAATAATCAATTTCAGCCAGTGGTATTTCACAATTTCACTAAACTATATCAATACATATACTTTGAGTCACAGCTTTGGAATGTGTCATTTTGAGTCTGCACGTATGCTTTATTTATGTTGAGAAAAAATAATCAATACAATAAAGAGAGGAAATTTAATATCCCCTAATAACAAAGATATAATATGAAAATAAATAAAAAAAATGTTGTTAATAATCTTGATTATATAAGATCAACTACATAGTTTTATAATCATGACAATTATATTCTTTCTCAATTTCCCTATTCTCAACATGATACCAGAGCACTACCATGCTATATGACCTATTTGGTCACTAACAGGAAAACAAATATTAAACTTTGTAAATGTAAAAAACTTCTACCGAGGACAAATATCTACCTACATTTTAAAATGGTACATTCATCATCTTATTACTTTATACATGTCCTTTACAGATAACATAAGCAAAACAAACAATAATAATAATGTTCATGGCAAAATATTAATACGTAACTAATATTTGATAACAAGAGAATATGGTTGAAGGTGTTACCTGTAGACTGTTATGTGTTTCTTGTACTTGGTCCAGATCTGCACAATGCCTTTTGCTGCTAGGAGGATCAAGTGTCACCAATTTGGGAGTGTTTGGAACCACCTTCACAATTGTTGCTTCTGTTGATTCAGTTGCTTCAGTAACATCTTGGTCATCTTTATCACCTAATTTCACTTGTTGCTGGTAAAACACTTTAGAGAAAATGTACTCCCCATCATTTTCATCTTCTTTTGCTCCTAGGTGATATTCATGCATAACCCAATTAGTTTTTTCAACTTTTCCTCCTCCTATATTATTTTCATACAGAACCATAATCTTTTTCCAGCCTTTTCGAGCCCCATCCAAGACAACTGGTTTAGTCTTTCCAGTCTTGTGCCAGCGGGCATCACCAAAATCTTGACTTGCTATCTTTCGACGCTTTCGGTTGCCAGTGTTATAAGCCTTGATTGCTCTATGAAAAAAGAAGGAAGCACTTCCATCTTTCTTAATACCTAAAATTTTCATCATAGCTTATTATATTGATTGAAAAATAATTTAGAATTCAAAATTTGGAAAATTCGCAATACCAACCAGGTAAATTTTTAGGATGAGTATAGCAAATCCCATCATCTTCTTCAAGACTAGTAATAAATTCATCAATGAAAGGATGAGGTATGGAACCTTCTACCCCCACTTTTGCAAGCAAGTGCCAGATTATCTCCTGATCAGATGGATCAAATTTGACACCTTTTGGTAAGCCAGGCCACTCTTGTGCTACCTATCACAAGTAAAAGAAAAATTCAAATGTCAAAGCATTCATACTCAATTGTTAGACTTGCACCATAGGATTAAGCGATGAACCTCGTTATGTTTTTATGTTTTAACTTTTAAATGCTAAATCAAATTTTACGACATCTTTCTAGGAATTCAAATATGTGGCATGAAAAGTGAAAAGAACAAAAGGAAAATACTCTAGTAACAAAGATCGTTTAGGACTTAGTTTGTGAGTTAGGAAATTCCAACCCAACTCAACCCACGGAAGTATAGATAACATTACCACATTTCATTACATGCTACTAAATGTAAAGAAACCAACTAAGCACCACAAAAAGCATCCTTTATAGTCATTCAAATGTTCTATTTTCAATCTTCCAATGTAGGTTTCAAGCTGTCAATCACTCATTGTATGCTCAATATTGACCTGATATGATGCCCTATTTCAATCCTCAGAGATGTTGGTTTCATACACTCAATCATAACCCATGATTTTTTTGCATGATAACCATGACCATTTTAGTGTAGAATAAGTACATTGAGCACTTTTACGTCCAACCAAATGATATTCAACACAAAAAAGATGAAATAGCAGCAAATAAGCATATCTCGTACCCAAAATTAATAGACTTATGCTGCAATAGTTTGAAACTGAAAGTAAGGGCAAAGAACTTGTACTTTATCTGATAAAATAGAACATGAATGTTACTTACTCCTAATGAAATTAACATGGAACATAAGTTGCTATTTCTATTCCCTGTAATAAGTTAAAACTCAAATTCTTTCCCATTTAAATTTATATTCAGTTCAGTTAAAACAGCAACTCCAATCTCACGTAGTTACTATTCATGGAAGCCTCAACATGGGAATAAGTGCAGAGCCACTCCATTTTTGTTACATAAAAATATTTAAACCGATCTTACTGAATCACTACAAAATACAAACAAAACTTGCATAAATATGATTAAAAATCCTTATTCATGCTAAAGTATATAAAAGTACACTAAAGGGAGGTTGAAAATGAACACGAAAAATGGAGTCCACATAAATAAATGCAATGTCTGACAAAAGAAAATGTACCGAGCTACTGATGATATGAAATCAGGAAATAAACAGTTAAATTTTAAAAAATAAACTGCACATACATCACTGTTGTCAATATCATGTTGACAATTTGGGCAAGGCTTTGTAGGATTGCTGCTCCATATAATCTTTCCAGGATCACACGTTCCTGATGCACATTTTATTTTGGTCGCAATTCTACTTTTGTCAACCAACCATGACGGTCTGCATAACCAAGGGCATTATGAAGACAAAAAGTCTATTATTTGGCTGTGAAAGCAAAAACTGCATAAGGCCATTCTGTGGATTTAAGCATTTAATTAATATCAGAACTCGACACATACTATGCAGTGGACTGCTATTTCCTTTTAAGCTTACAACAAACAAGCAAATACTAGTTGATGATCTCTTTATTCCAATTTGGTGAAGTTAAATCAAATAATAAGGTCGAAATCAAAAAGGTAAAGAAAACCCAAAAAGAAAGATAAACTTTTAATTGGTTTCATGATCTTTCGTTTGCCTTTCAATCTTAGAACTATTACCACGGTAGTTAGGGATGAACCCAACACTGAAAATCAACCAGAATACGAAAAAAAAAAATCTTTCTTCACATAACCTCATGTAAGACCTTCCAATTTTCCATCGATTATAGAAGACTAAACTATGGAGAGACAAACCCACCAACCAGAAACTCCACCATTACACAAAAAAGCTTTGATTTTTCGCATAAAACCAACCCCATGTACGAACTTACACTTCTTTACCCATCATAGAACGAGGAGAACCACAGAGATGAAGCAACACAACCAGAACACAAAAAAAGAAATAATTTTTCATATGATACTAAGTAACCCTATTTAGATCATAATAATGGGGTTCTATCAAAAGAGCCAACATTGCTCCAAAAAGAGTTTGTACTGTGATGTTCCAAAAGGAAGATCCTAATGAAAAGCAGAAACCAATAATCGAACATGATAAGCAAGAGAAAGGTTACTTACCCAGCCATGGGAGAGGGGTGGATGATTCAGTTCAAAATCTTTTTTCTGCTTTCCAAGAGTCTGAGACCGCGTAATTTAAGAGGAAATAAACCATATAAAGAGTGATTTAATAGTTTTTCCTATCTTCATCAAAGTTTCTTTTTCGTAGAATTTTATATGTGTCTTTAAAATTTGAAAGTTCCGTACTGTCATATGTGAATGCGAATTGTCTTAAAATATTAAATTAAATTAATACAAAAAATAAGGACAATAATCATCATTAAAGTAGTGTCTCTCCAAGTTGTTGTTGACTGACTTTTCATATCACTATGCAATCACTGTGTATTTGGAGGCAATATTAGTCTAAGTCAACCGGATGTGTTTAGATTTGGTGTTATTTTTAATAGAATAATTTTATCTTTTAACAATAAAAAATATTTTATTTATTTATCTAACAAAATAAATAATTAAATAATATTTTATTTTAAAATAGTAATTAGGACTTTAGTTTGGTGAATTAGTATTGGTAGCCTAATTTCATTAGGGAAGTTAATCTAGTAAATATGTAACACATTTAATAGATAAACTGAATTAAATGAAATGTCACACAGAATAATATACGAAGTCAAGTCATGGAGTATAAACATTACAAAAGAAACCAGGATAGAAATTTAGGCACACCACGATGCCAGTAACCAAAATAGTGTAAGGGGTCGACACTATACAAAATAAAGTGCAAAAGCAAGACGATACATGGGCCATGGCCCTAAAAGAAAGTTGAAATCCAACCCAGAGAGGCTATGCAGCGGAATCACCGTTTTCCTGTTGACCAAAAGGAGTTCTTGCATCTGCTCACATCAATAAATTGATGATCATCACAAAGAGAGCAGACCAAACATATAACAATCAAACAAGCAAAGGGTAAGCTAGAGTAAAACATGATTTATCATACAGTTACTTACAACTTCATAGTCCAAGATACACGCGTCAACCAATCATATTATGACTTGCAAACAATACACTAAGACTTAAGACATGACTCATCTGGATACATATAATTAGTCGGATGCAGCGGATGTTTGCATTTGAGGTGGCCTGCTCTACTGAGCTAATTATTACAGTGTTTACTAGAGTCACTATGCTCTACGTAAGACTAACTCTTTAGAATGTCAGGATGCAATCATTACCTTGAATCCTTACTAAATTATATAAATGAGACACCACCATGAACTCCCACTAACAGGGGTCATGGAATTATGTCCTGACCAACTGAGGCACCACCATGAGATCTCAGCTAGAGATTCATGGAATTACACCCTGACCAATGAGGCACCACCACGAAACTATCGTGGGATTACGTCCTAACCATACCAACATCATGTTCCATCAATCAATATAGAATCATTTCTCATGCCAATTCCATGACACTTTCATAACCAACCATCTCATACAGGTCACGTGCCAAGATCATGTCAAAATCATCATTCCAGCGCATACAAACAGATCTTATATGCATATTCGTATACTTCATACTTTAAATAGGATAACCCAAACCAAGCTTACAATTAACAACCAAAAACATGAAAAGAACAACCATGGAGCAAATTCCCGCACCAGTCTCGCTCAAGCCAAGGACTCTCACTTAGGCGAAAGAGATCTTTCGCTCAAGCTACAGGTACTCACTTAGGCAAGACTGCCAACAGAGAGCCTTGCAAGACTTGCGAGTTCTCGCTTAGGCGAGCCCTCTTTGCTTGAGCGAGGCCACCCCTCGCCCAAAGGTGAGGTTCCTCGCCTGGGCTACAACTACAGCGACATGCCTCAAGCTCCCACGCGTTCTCGCTTTGGCGAGCCCCTCTCGCTTGAGCGAGATAGTACCTCACTCAAAACGAGAGCTCTCCGCCTGAACGAGAGCTCAAGTTCGAACCTGGGCTTGTTTCTGCTAGTCTCGCCTAGGCGAGACAGGCTCACTTGTGCGAAAACATCAGATCTCGCGCACTGTTCTCCCTACAACAACCATACATACATATCTAAGCAGCATAACCAGGCATCCTATACATTCACAGTAGCACACAAGCCCAAGAATCGTGAAACAATAGCAAGACAAGCAAAAATCAAATTAAACCAGTAAGCCCTAACTTCCCGTACCTGGAAAGAGGCTAATAACAGACTTTGACCCTTAAGCCAATGAACCCAACAGCTCCATGAGCAGATTTACGAACTGGAACAGCGGCACAGAAAGAAGGCGAGGTTACCATAGTGAACCTCTAGCGGAAGTACAAAAAATAAGACTTAGAAAGGAACTAGTATGAGCTGAGAATCAACTTACATGGAGTCAAAACTGGTTGAGCTAACTTGAGTACGAGTGAGCTTTAAACCCTAGTAGAGAAGCGTTGTTGTTCTAAGAAAGGGAGGCTGTTTTTTCTGAAAGTGTAGTGAATGAGGGTGTTAGGGCAAGTTTAGGGTCTTTGGCTCCCTATGGGCCAGCCCTAGGCCCAACTGATTTGGGGCAGCCCTTAAACATTAGGGCTCAAATATAAGTGGGCCTTACAGTTAACATCATAATAGTTTAACTACATTGAAGTAGTGTTATTCACTTAGAGTCTTAGTTAATTAGAATTTAGTTCTAATAGTAGTTTTAGATTTTTAGTAAAATTTAAAACGCAGGAAATTTAAAACTTTATTACTGCCAAATAAAATTCCAAAACCAAAGTTTATAAAGCTGAAATAATAACCAAAATGTCTCATGAGAGTTTACAATTTTATTTTCAAAACATAAAAAGTAAAAAGACTCCCATGCTATCCTCGCTCTGAGTCTAAGCATCACCAGCACCACCTGCACCAACATCCTCTACTCACGTGTACCGCGCACACGATCATCGCCAAACACAAGCAGATAGGGTGAGCTTAATAAAATCAACATACAATCATATTGATATACATATAGGTAGTCACATATATATTTCATACAAAGACCCAAAATAAAGTCTCTCACTCTATTCTGTACCACCTGGCCACAACCAGATCATTCGTGTTCTACCTCTTTTAGTGATTACCCCAAGGTAATTTGCTGCCAAACCTATCGGCCACAACCGATAGAGCACATGCGGGAAACCATTGCTACAGATCATACACTGTAACGCCAGGTGGAGTTCCCAAATATGAACATAGTTCGTAACGCCCCAAGACTACCAAACTCGTCAGCTATTTGCTGAGGAGGACAATCTATCTAGACCCATCTGTACTGGCCACAAGCAGCACACTCACACCGACAACACTCGCCAACCCGAGCTCAACTCAAGGGTTCCTCGTGTTCATCCGCCATCCCGAGCTCAACTCGAGGGATGCCATTCCGAGCTCAACTCGAGGAATGCTACGTGCTTAACCCCTATCCCGAGCTCAACTCAAAGGATACATTCCGAACTCAACTCAAGGAACCTAGCAATCTTACCTTTGAAGCATCACCAAAAGTCTCGTAGATCATGCTTACAAAGTCCAACGACTAGGACTTACAGCCACCAAATCGCCTAGCGGTGGACACGTACCGCCAAGCGCCAAGTGCCTTAAAATTTCCAATAATTGTAAACACCGCCTGGCGGAACAATTCACACCGCCAAGCGCATCCCCTATACGAATGCACCGTTTCCACTGTAACCGCCTAGCGATACCCTCTTCACCACTAGGCAGAATTCGTCCAGATCTCACTGACGTTGTCGCAATCGCCTGGCGGTCTGTAACCACCGCCAGGCGCTGTATCAGAACTGACACATTTCTGGTTTCTGAGTATTCCTGCACAAATTTGACTCTTCACTCCCAGCATCAAATCTCACGTTGCCTTCCACTAATATAGTATAATCACTTTCCCAGTGGCTAAATTACTATCCAATTTCCTACTCTGAATATCAGAAATTAACTCAATACCAGATTTCACCCTCTAGATCTTGCACACCCTCCAAGTTAACTAACAACAAGTAATATGCTTCATCGTAGACCCAAGATGCAAAACTACTTACTCTTACTACCACTTCTTCCTGCTGCTACAACCCAAAGTAATTACACTTACTTTTAACAACATGATCCCTAATAATTTCTCCAAAATAGTACCACACCATTTTTTCCTTACTTGTTATTAACACATCCAAGGTTTGTCTAATGTCAATTAGTCCTATATACATCAAGAACATCCTTCACTGGCTAAATATAGTCATAAAACTTATACCAATTTACAATACTAATCCCGACCTCTACCATAGACCAATTATTATCAATTTCCTTCAGCACTATTAAACTATTCCAATTCTTCCTAGTATAACTCGCACATCAATCCCCCTAGGTCTCAGTTTAATAACATTTCTTAATAATAATTTGTATTACCTTAATTTCCTCAGACCCAGATTCTCCTAGACACCTTCCCTTGCAACTCTCACCCTCCCATCTTAGAGATTTTCATCCCGTTCTCGCTTGAAATTACTCATCATCATAAAGACTCACATTCCTTCACGTTATTAACCTTTTTCCTATCACAATTACCCCATGAACCTTCCTTAAACCACAAATTCCCGATTTTCCAACCATAAAAGTCTTACTTCACTGTTTCATTCAATCACCCGCCCTTTGATGTGAAATAAATCACCATTTAACATTAAAACACCCTTTACCGATTAAACTTAGTTTCCCCCGATCAAAAACAACCAAGATCACAGGAAACATCAATTTTGAGCCATTTTGCTCGCGTCGCCTGGCGGTCTACTTTCTACCGCCAAGCGCTGCATACAACCCAGAAAAAGTGACTGAAATGCTATGTGTCGCTTGGCGGCACAGTCTCGACCAGGCGGTTCCTCCTCCAGGAACCCAAAAATGCACGAAATGGTATGAGACGCCTGGCGGCTATGTATAGCCCACCAGGCGGTTTCAGGAAAATTTCCAGAAATCAGAAAATCACAGATGAAACAGTAATCATATATTCAAATTGTCATGCTTTTCATGTACTTATGTGAACAAATAAAGAAATCAGAGTCCAGCTCCCCTAACTTGGTTTCCTTGCTATTTTCCTTGAGAAATCCAAAGTTCTTCTTTAAGGCAACAAAAGTCTTCTTAGCACTTTCACCAATTGGCTCCTATGCTTCCTCACACAACACCAAACACAATTAATGGTTGTTAATTACCCTTAATTACACTAAAACGAAAATATCATAAAAAGGCACATAATTTCTATTCATGATTACTTATGGTCTGCTTTTCCAGCCACCCTTGGCTGTCCACTACACTAGGATTTTCTCCACCCTTTCATATTCAAGCCAAAAACTCAGTTTAACAAAAATAAAGTTTAATTTAAGTTCCCTAAGGCTTGAACCCACAACCATGAAATTTCCACATCAATGCCCAACCATTCAACCACTTCATATTTAATGCCAACTAATGTAATTCAAATATTATATTCTTAATTGACATGCACAATCAAATTATTTAAACAATGATAATTGAATAACACACAATTGGCATACTTAGAACTTCAACCCAAGTGCTCTCACACAATTAAAGTACTCTCAACCATTTGAGCTAGTACTTTACCACGTCATACCAATCAGAATTTAATGTCATAAATGCTCTTCCCACCTGCATTTATTAATTAATTAATTATTTAATTAATTAAATTCCGTGGGTCTTAACCAAGAGCAAACTAGTTCACTGAACATGATTAGCTGACTTGGTTTACCTAATTAAGTGTTTGACAAAATCATTATATAAAATAAATGTAAAACACTTTAAAAGGTGTACAAGCTATGTGACATGAGTTATGAATTATTGTGTATATCATAAAAAAATGCAAGATCATGAATACTTTAAAACCGAACTCAAACAGTTTTCACATGTACTTCACAAGGTTGAAATTGCTTAATTATCTTAAATCATGGGAACAACTGATTCAAAGCATAAAATAGAGATCAAAAATCAAAATCAAATAGTAAAAGCAACTCACCTTTACATTCAAGGCTTTAGCGGAGAACCCTTACCACCAATCAACAAGCCTACTCAAAAACACCTAAAACACTACCCCATTGACAAAAAAAAAAAAAGTCATCCAATAATGTTTATTAATTGATATTAATGCATATATATATGTCCCAGCCCACTCAGTAAAATCAATTATAGGACATAATAGGGTAAAATCAATTGTCTTCCACTACCTTGGACTCCTTTATTCATTCCAGCAAAGACTTTATATGCATCTGAATGCACCGAATCCACCCAGGAATATATTCTGCCTTCAACTCAAAGAAAATCAATTATTTCAAAAAAAAGGCACAATTCAAAAAATTAGAACCAATAAAATGAAACAAACGAACAAAATTGGATGCTTCTTGAACCTTAGTTATAATTGACCAAATTAGAATTGGTTGCTTCTTGAGAAAGGAAGGAGAACATGTTTTGGGGGAGAAAGAGGCTACGTTGCCAAAGACACCACGAGTGACGCCGACAACGTTGCCAGAAACTTGTGATGGATGAATGATGGCATCTCACAACATTTGTACCACAATTCAAAAAATGGGTGGTGAATTTTCGTGGGTAGTGTCACGACATGGTGGGGAACTTCACTGCGGGGTCACAATAGGGTGGGCAATGTCACGACAGGATGAAGAGCTCACAAACGACCATTTTGTTGCAATGACAATCGTTATGGATTTTGGAGGAGATAGGGGCAATTGTTGTGGGTTTTGGAGGAGGACGCAATTTAAGGGAGAGAGAGGAGAGGGATTCTGAAATTTTAGTTAATTTCATTCTGCTGATTTATAGACAAAAGCATTTGTCGGTAACGTTCTCAATTTTGAAATTACTAGTAGGGATGGCAATGGGGCGGGGGCGGGGACGAGTTTTGTTATCCCATACTCATTCCCATAAAAGAAATCATCAACATCCCCATACCCAAATTCAATGGGTATCAAACTTTTGTCCCATTCTCATCTCCATCCCCACCGGGTAACGAGTATATTTTCGTACCCATACCCGTACTTATTTTCTTTCTGTTTCCATATTAATTAATTTTTATAAAATAATAAAAAATTACAGTAAAGGAAATATAATATTATCAAATATTCAGTATAGGAAGAGGGTTGTTTCTTCAATATCAAATATTTAGAAAGAAATTACAATTGTATAATCTCAAATTAGAATATCAAATAAAATTTCATTAAAATCAAAACATTTATTAAATTTGCAAACACTAATGGAATTTAGTTGATAAAATTTAAAAATATTTTTTTAAAATATATAAAAGGAAAACAAATATTCAAATTAAAATATATTTTAAAAATGTTTGTTTACTTCAATATTTTAAATTTTAATGAATCTCTTTTTTATACACTAATAAAAGTTATATTACATCATTTGATAAAAAACATGCAAAAATCAAATATTAAACTAATCATAATAAAATTTTAACATAGATTTTGTATGGTTATAAAAAGAAATTCATGGAAATTACATTAAATTTTTATATTATAGTAAATAAAATGTATTTATACAATTATAGTAACAAAATTACAGTATGATTGATAATGAGTTAGAAAATAAAAAAATAATTATATAAAATATATCAAAATAGTATTCTAAATGATAAAATGAACAACAAATAAAAATATTAAAACATTATCAAATACGTGTCTTAGAAACAACTTGAAAGACTATTGAATGAAATCACAAAAAGGAAAACAAATGTATAATTAAGACTATGATAAAATGAAAAATACCTTAAAGATCTAAGAAAACTTTTCAAAAATCAATGGTTGAGAAATAACGAAAATTATTTTAGCGAAACAAAAGAGTTCTTCAAAATGAAACAAAAATTAGTAATAATAGAGTAAAGAAGATAAATTTTCTATATTACCTAGTAAATGAAAGGTTTATGCTATCAAACACCTAAATTGAGACTGTTAAACATTCTCATGTGAAAGGAAATTATACAGTATATAAATTTATTAAAAAAAATAAAAATATTCAATAAAATATATTTAATTGACATACATCATTTGAGCATAATTGCATAAAGGTTATGGTAAAAATGAAAAATATATTGGAGATGCGAATGAATTTCATGACAAACTAAACCATTAGAACAAGTAAAAGAAAGAAAGTGGATAGTAATATATATATATATATATATAAGGTTACTTAATTAATTGTGAATATTTTAATAATTTAAACGGAGATGGGTATTATGGCGGGTATGGGGACGAGATAGATATGTTCATCCCCATACCCAATTGAAAAAGTTAGGGATTCCCCATACCCATACTCATACTCATAACCATACCTAGTCAATGCGGGGATTCCCTGTCAAAACGAGGACGGGTTCGGGCAATACCCACGAGACAAGTTTATTTGCCATCTTTAATTACCGATGGATAATTTCGTTGGAAGTGTTCTCCTCTACCATTACCGATGGACATATCCATCGTTAAATCCATTGATAAATCACAAATATTGACAGATAATTTCGTTGGTAAATCCTCATCAGTAATTTATTGTTTTCTTGTAGTGATTCTTTCAACATTAGTTTAACAAAATATGAAAGATGCGTTCAAATATTATGAGCCAACTAATAAGTTGGATTGTCTCAGTAATAAAGATCATCCAAGAGCTCATGAACTTGAGTAATCTACTCATCTAGATCTTGAAAAAGGGCATTGGAAAATGTGTGATGTTCAACATTTGCAGCAACCATTGAGTGAAGTAAACCATGAACATGACATTTAAATGGTGTGCAGAGATGACTTCTGCCTTCAAGTGGTTGATGTGGGATTAAGCTAATGACTAGTAGACCACCAATATCATCATCATTTGTTCCTGCAACATTGCTTGGTCTAACTTCATCATTATTGGTTCCAATAGTAGCAACATCTTCTTCAAGCCAACTATTATTGGGCCAATTGTTATTGTCCTTTGTAAAAATCATTTTGTGTAATGTGAAACATGAGATGGAGTTTGTTGTTCTAATGGTCTCCTTCAACTCACTTTCAAGATCAACTCCAAAATATTGCAGAAATTTTTAGATTAACACCATATAGAGAAACCTAAAATTAGATAATCTTTTGGACTTAATCATGTGATATGAATGACAAAGGTCCAATCCACCTTCATCTTGTTCTGGATACAGGACATTAACCCCAAATCACCCTCATTTAAACTGAAGTGATTATCGCCACAAGGGGTCAACTACTAAGTTACAATGAAAGCAAGAAAACTTTCTTCTATTTTTGTATTACCAACATGAAAACCATAAATTTTGTCATGCCTTTTCAAACACTTCATGTAGGATTGGACTTTATTGCAGTTTTCCATAACTTGTGTATTTCCTTTGCTTGTATTCTTTTTTTTTTTTTTTAGATTTTCCACAAATTTCCAAACATCTTATGTAATACTCATCTCTACTCCCTTGATAGACGACTTAAGCTCATTTTGATCAAATTGAAGGTTAGTATAGAATACCTTTACCATGTTTGGATAAAAATCTCTTGACAACTCCAAGAAAGTTCTTGGCCTTTGGTGCTTGAGTAGCTTGTAGATATTGTCTAGGTTTTCAACTTTCAACCATGAGAAGTGAAGAACCTTTAGAATGTTGATGTGCTTCCTACTCGTTTCATGTAGGAATATAATCAGGTTTCAAGATGGCCCAACCTTGAAGCATTTGATGACTTTGGAGGTGTTTGCTTAGTGAAACCCTCATTCTGGTGTGATGAGCATAATGATCTTCTTCTAGATATCTTTGTAATTTAGATGACTAGATTGCTAAAATTATTTATGCAAATTGAATTAGATGTATACATTTTATAACAAGAATGTTTCATAGATTTAATCAAGGGTTAAATATGTTTTCAGTCCCTTCGTTTGAAACGTCAAATAAATTCAACAAATAACTAGTGTAAACAATCGTACAACTCCCCTAACTTGGTTTCCTTGCTTAAATTTGCAAAATTCCTCGAGTATACTTTTGTTCCACAATGACCTACTCTTGCTCCTTCCACAACTAGCTTTCACTCTATCTCTCCTATAAATCTAGGATTATATTATCACTCATCATGATCAAACATATTATCAAAATAATAAATAATTAAAATAACACACAATTGGCATACACAGAGCTCAAACCTAAGTCCCCTTAACATGACTAAGTACTCTCAACCACTTGCACTAGTACTATTCCACGTTATTAAAACTAACATTAAATGCCATAAATGTTACCACTACTCGCATTTATTAAATAATTATTTATTTAATTATTTGAATGTGTTAGGTCTTACAGAAAGTGAAGACGAAAGCACACAACTTGTAAATTCCATTTCCTTTCCTTCATTTGTACATTTTTTGTCGAAGTTTGCAAGAATTCTTGGATTACTAAATTAGCTAGGAAAGATTGTGATTCAGGTTTATCGTTTCTAACCGTTGTTTGTTGATTCATGATCTATAAACTACATAGTGAGTGATTAGATTAGGAATTTAGTGTTTGTTTTTGTGTTTTTTCATGATGTACTCCATGTATGATGTGTTTCTTTTATTTTACACTGATCAATCTCATCCAATCCATTATCTAATCATGTTTCTTTTTCATTTCTTCATCTCAACTCAAATTTTATTTTCAATTTGATAGTGAATGAAACTTTTGACAAAACCTAAGTCGCCTCAAGTTCATACAAATAATGGTTTCCCCTTAAATGTAGTATAGGGATAACCAAGAATGAGTCCAAGACAAGATAAGTGATTAAACAACTTTAAGTATATGTGTTGTGAATTGAGTGGTGAAACACTACTAATTGTAATCTAAAAATTCCTAAACTATGTTGTGTATTCTAAACTAAGAATGAATTTGATGTAGACTTTACTAAGCTATTGGTGCAACGCCTAAACTAATGCTAACATGAACAATGAATGAAATGCATATGTTTGAATGTAAAAGTGTAATGAATGAAATGGATATGCATGTAAACCGTTCGACAAAAATCCTATATAAAAACCTAATTCCTAAAGATGTTTGATGAAATGATTGAATGCACGTAGATGGAATTATTCTAAACTAAGCTTACGTAACTTCTGACATGCATATATGCCTAATATCAATTGAACATGATTACAAATGCAAATTCAAACTCCAATGCGTATGAACTCGAAAACGAACTATGAGATGAACTCTATCACGAATTTAATACAATAGAGATGTGTGTATGTACAATTAGATGTTGAAAATGGTTTGAAACATTCATATATGACTAATAACAACATAGAGAACCATTAATTCAAAGTAAAATCAAGCACTACAAAAGTCCTGAAATCTGAACCCCAATTAATAAACTAAACTATCATAATGAATTTCACTAAATTCTACTTTAAATGCAATTGGAATTGAATCCTTGAAGTTTATTGAAGCAAAACAAGCATAGAAAGAACACAACCTCACAATTACAACATACAAACAATCACGAAATTCGTGAATTACGAATGGAAAAGTGCAAAAGCGGTATCAACTATCAATCAACTTTCACTTTCAAATTCATTGTAAATTCAATTATGCTTTTGTTGTTCAAGAATCTCTTTGTTCATCTTTAATGAATAATTGGCCATTATATGGTCACCAAATCATAATATTGACTATCAAATTGAAGGAAAAATATTAATTGAGATGAAGGAATGATTTAAAATCAAGATGAGGCGATGAATTTAACAACTTCAATATGTGGAAATTAACAAAATCAGTATATAGATGGAAGAAATCACAAAACTACAAAAACAAACTAAGTTCATAACCTGAAAGCTAGTTATGTAGTTCACAGTTTACAAATTCAGCAACTAAAACTATAAAAACAAAACAAAACATGAAGATCAAATTCCTCTAGCTAACTTTGTAGACTAGGAGTCATTGAAACTTCAAGAATAAAATCCTAAGCACTGATGAAAGTAGAATGAAACACTATGAAGTGTGTGTTCCAAGCTCTTGAACTCCTTGATGTCTTCCTTCTTCTCATACAAGCTTCACTTCTATCAACCATCCAAAAGTACTTCAATTTTTAGAAAAAAAATCACATTTTATACCTCTTTAGGTGCACTACATATTAGCCTACTATTATAAGTACAAAACCTCCTACATCAAGTCATATGTAGTTCTCTTTAACTTTGAGATATGCTCCTTATTTTAGTGAAGCAGGTTCCAGGTTTCCATGTGAGGAGTTCTTTTATTTGATTGGCCATAATAGGTTGTGGAGATGGCAAATAAACCCGCCCCCGTGGGTATTGCCCAAACTCGTCCCCGTTTTGACAAGGAATCCCCGCATTGATTGGGTATGGGTATGGGTATGAAGAATCCCCGACTTTTTCAATTGGGTGTGGGGATGGGTATGGGGATGTACATATCCCCGCCATAATACTCGTCCCCGCCATATCTCTGTCCCTACCATATCTCCGTCCCCGTTTAAATTATTAAAATATTCACAATTAATTAAGTAACCTATATATATATATATATATAGATATGTATATATACATATATATGTATATATATATATATATATATATATATATATATATATACATACATACATATATATATATATATGTATATATATATATATATATATATATATATATATATATATATATACATATATATATATGTATGTATGTATGTATGTATATATATACA
>Ga0214544_1001644_pt1 | contig 46931 bp, 14 predicted proteins | sample CNSS3metaG_FD_160074 | JGI IMG/M metagenome (GOLD analysis project Ga0214544, IMG submission 160074) | Root nodule microbial communities from cowpea collected in UCLA plant growth center, Los Angeles, California, USA - CNSS3 | ecosystem: Host-associated > Plants > Roots > Nodule | place: USA...
TATATATCGTCAATATGAAATATGAATTGAGAATTCTATTTTTTTTTTTTAATAACATCTATGTTTACTTCAGTTAATTCAATTTTTTGTTATAAACTGCATGATATCCAATTTGAAAATGAATTGCACCAATCCAATACGTAAAGAAGTCTATGAACTTATCCGCATCCATATATATGTTATCATTTCGTAAACCTTTATCGTTCATTTACAACATGAACATAGGATTCACTTTGCGAGTAAGAATTTGTTGTGCTCTCACTTAGCTTGTAAGAACAAACACAGTGAGAATAAAGTTACTGAAAGTTTTGAAGAAAAAAAAAAGGACTGAAAATATAATTAAAGAATCAAGTACGCAAATATTTACTACCATATATGTACGTGTCCAAAGGATCTGTCACAAAAACTAAATGGAGCTTGACTCATCCATGAAAGGTAAAAGCAATACCCCATTAACGCACGCACAACATAATTACATGCCTTCACAGGACACTAGTCAACCTTGTCATCGACAAAAATAGAACTCTAGGACAGTCGTAGGTTGCATTAATGTTCAGTTTGTTTTTCATATTTAATTTCATAGTCACACAATATATATATATATATATATATATATATATATATATATATATATATATAATATGTGTGTACTATATATGTATGTATGTATCATGAGACTACTGCAACACAATAAGCCGTGACAGACGTGTACGACATTGTAAACCATTGGGCAGCACATGTGGGAACATGTACTCTACGGAATGTCAACTAGATTCATTATATGGGACTTTAACAGACCTCCATGCATTAGTCTTTTAGTCCTTTCTCCGAACCTTACAATTATTGATGATTATTGCACGAAATTTTACCTTCTGGAAACACATCTACTATAGGAGGTAACTTTTCATATTTTGAGGACCAAAACCCTAAATAAGTGGTATGATCAAAGATTACTAGATCTTCTCACCTCTCAACAAAAACATAATGCACAATTCTTTATGTATGAAGAAAACTAGGTAGCTAATATGTAATTGTGCCTCTACAATGTGATATGAGGATAGGCTTCAACTGTATCTTGAACATTTAACCTCTAGAAATGCTTTTTTGTTGTGATTATTTTTAGGGTTAAGGATTTAATTAAAAAAAATAGTGTAGGTAGAGTTCGAGGTACAAAATGTATATTATTATCACATTTTTTGTTGTTCTGAATTCAAATTTATATTCATCATTTTTAGTTATTTAGACATAGGTTTCCAACTAGCCAGGATCACACATTATGATTCTCATATATAGTATAAAGTGAAGTCACGTGGGAACCCTTAATTAATGAGTGTATGGACCTAGCTCGGTTCAACTCTTGCATTAACTTGATAAGTAGGACAAAATGCACTACCAAAGCTAGGTTGTTCAAAGCAACCTAGAATTAACGTTTATCTTAATTCAAAGGTTTGAGCACTCATGGGCCAGAAGATCCAGGAAAGGGAATCGGATCTGCATCTTGGTGATAAACTTTTAGTAATAAGTTTCAAGTAGCAATGCTTTTTTCCTTGCCCAGAGGCAGAAAAGGAGATATGATCAATATAAGGGCACAAAGGACCCAGATAGAGTTGTGTACACGAAGGTCCCAATAGTTGAGGGACACATAAAAAAGACAGCAGAAAACTTGTCCACCTTCTTCTTTTTCCATCAAAATCCTGGTTCCACTTGAAACCTCATTACATGGTGCAAATCTAAATGCTAAAACTTTGCCACCTATTAGTTGCTGTTATACTAAAGTGAAGCATCCACTAAATCTGTCATGTTCACCATTTTTTGAATTGCCTTTAGTTTTGTGTTTGCAACATTTTAGTGCAGATTGGCCTATATATCAATTAATTCTTCTAGTGAGCTCATAGCTTCATCCCACACGTCATTCTCACAAGTGGCAAAATGCATGCTAGAGGCCAAAATAGCTGGTCGATTTCACTTCCCTATCTTCTTCTCCATATATCCCTATTCTTCTAGCGTCCTTCACTCACACCATAAGGTCAATTAAAATCCATCATCACCTTTAATTTTAACCATTTGATTTTGCTAACAAAGTCTCCTTTCTTTTAGTTAACTATTCTAAATCACTCAAGAGTAAGGATGACAACGGATCGAGTCAGACACGGATAATGTTACTTGCAACCTGACCTACAACAAAAAATTTACTCATTACCGTCCCGTTATCCACGTAGATACCATTTAAAAAATACTCACAAGTTTCAAAAAAACTAAGTGTTCTTTTTAATTTAATTTAATTCTTTGCTGATAAAAAAAAATTTCAAAAAAACATGCAGATACATGTGAATACTCGCGAATATTTAAAAATAAATATTTTATAATTTTTTAAAATAAAATTTAATTAACATTAAAAAAATAAATTAAATATAAATTAAATTAAATATAAACTTAATTTTAATTTTAATTCAATTTAATCTAATAAAACATAAATTAAATTTTAATTTTAATTAAATTTAACTAAATAAAATATAAATAAATTTTAATTTTTTGCACATAAAAAATATCTATAAATACGAATAGTATAATAGTTATATCCGATATAAACAAATATTAAAATAACCACTGTTAGAATATTCACTAGTAAAGGATATTTTTTCCATTCATACCAAAAGGCCGCAGAAAATATCAGAATTTCGATGCACAACGTAAAGTAATTGCACTAAATGCTGCAACCACTAAGAAAATACCCTATATATAGTGAAAAATATTAGACTTTGAAATTGCCTTTGTTGGTATGACTTTTCTTTAACGGAAATGATATTCATAAATCAACACTAAGATGATGAATACATATTAGTAGAATACAATGTACCGAGTTTTGTACTAACACATCTTTTTTTTTTTGTCAATACGTGCATCATATTATTAATGAATACAATGTACCGAGTAATGCATCTATATTAACAGTTTGCTATGTGTAGTGTTTGATCTTGTCTGGAGTCTTCGTTATAAATGATCAAGAGAAACAATATAACATAATCAAACTTTATATCATTTTGATCAATTTGATTTACCTTGAATATAAAAAATAATAAGATTTAGAAAATGATGAGATTGGTTATGATTATATAGTTGGGTCCACTAATTAAGTGAAGTTAAGGAAATTTAATATATAAAGTGGTAATAAAAATGAAAATATGGAAAGTGGAATGAAGAATGAGACGATGACAGTCAAAGATGGTGAAAGGAAAGCAGATACTTATCGATTATAAAATGTTGTTGATTCTAGCATTTGACGAATATTTAAAAAGTAAACCAAAGTATGGTACGTAAGGTTCATCTCCTCTTAAGTGAGTGAGTAACCAGCAATTTCCAAGAGGAAAAATGAGAACAAAACATCATGCTTCATCGATATGCTTCATTGGTCATTTCAAAAATAGTTTATTCCCTTATTCCGTATCTTCTTTCAGGGTCCAAACCCTTCCACTTGGACACCCATTGTCCGTTCTTCCCAATTGAGGTGGGAATTTTCAATGCTTATTCCCTTCTAAAATAAACATGGATACCATTCAATTTTCAATTTTGTTTATTTAACATTCGTAGTATAATATATGAATATATCCACCCAAGTTTCCTCTATAATGTCTATATATATTTTGCACAATATTGTCTTTTTGTTTCTTTTATGAATGTAACAAAGAATCTATGCAAAGATGTTTAATACAGAATCTACCAACACTTAAGTAATGGAACAAAACTCCACAATCATCAACTGTTCACAAGAATGAGCACCTCTATGAGTTCAAATTTTTGGCATTCTAGCAACCTATTCTCATGGAGTTTATCTGAAATATTAAATATACATGTGTTAAATGTTCTCACAAAAATATACAAAGATGAATCGTGAATTTTGTGCATGACAATTTTGCCTGGAAAGAAACAAATTATTTACAGACTGCCTTCAGATTTTCTTCAAAATAATAGTTTAATGAACAGTGTTTAAAGCAACTTATTTGTCAACATAAATTAAAAAATATACTATTATTTTTAAATGATTAATATTATAAAAAAAATATTTTCTACTTTATAAAATTATGTATTAGACGGTAAGGAATATAGTTTCATCGAGAACACAGCATTATTGCATATTTAAAGCATGGAATATTAGGACTTTACTCCCCATATGCCTTAACACAATAAGTTATTGTCAAGATCTTTAATTGATTAGAGTTTATCCTAAACCATCAGACATGACGATGTAAATAAAATAAAATAAAACTACAAAACATGGCACAGTTATCTGGTTCCTCTATTTTATTTAACAATAATTAATTCTCCTTCGTATTAATATTAGAATTACACTTTAATTAAATATATAAATAATATAAAAATATTTTTCATACTGTTGATTAATTCTACACTGTCATAAATTTGAAATTAATCTATCACGCTACACCTGTTTATTCCTGTGCACCCAAAAAAAATATCATAAATCGTAATGAATATACATGCACACGGTTCAGAAAGTGGCAAAATATTAGTGGTGAGTTTGGAGAAGAATCAAAAGTAGATTTGGGTCGGTAATGTGTATAGATGATGTATTTTTGAATTTAATTTTTTCAATATACTGATTGAGTTTATGTGTAGCTAGCTATATATATCCATAGACTTAATAAACTGGAACAGTAAGAAGGTTGAATTACATCAGAGAAACACTGATGATGGTTGTGAACTAATTAACAATGCGGCATATACATTGCGCATGCTGGTCAAAATCAAAATCTTTAATTTGATAGTTCCCATGTTCAAAACTTCATCCATGTTTGAAGAATTTTACACGTGGAGGAGTTGCGTACGAATACGTCTAATTCAAATAATCATAACTTTGGTGATATTTTGATATAGACCACCCAACTTCGCACCTCATACACTGTAGTACGAATTCACAAATAGTTGAACACTTGTTTTTCAACCATAGACTAATTAATCTATTACACTACACATTGTGGGTTGACCAATTTTTTAAAGCTTCATTATTAGTAGTAGTATTATATGGTGCCACCATAACCCACCACGCAAGCTAGGAAGGTCAAAATGATAACTACATTGGACCTAAGTAGTGATCCCTTCTTCAATGCTTTCTCTAAAATTGTCAATTAAACTCATATAATAACATAGTGCACCAAAATTAATTCAGATATTTAATAATATATCCCACAAACAAAACTATGGAAGCATCCTAATTGACCAAGTTAAAAGCTTAATTATTAACTTTTTTGTTGACTACTTTTAGTTAATGAAGAATTTTGGAGGTTGCTAATGATGATTTTGGTTCAAAATGAAGGAGATAAAACCAAAAAGCAGCATCATGATTTAGTGTTGCAGTAAGTGGTTGAGCCAAGTGTATGGACCAAGTAGTTTAAATTTTGTTTCTGTTTCTTTCGCCCCCCACGTTAGCTGGTGCGACATCATTAATTGGGATGCTGATTCTAATTACGCATGTGCTCCATCTTTATGTTTTTTTTTTGTATATCAATTGATATTTTATCCAATATATCAAATAAAAATAATATGAAATTCTTTATATTGATTAATTAAAAAATATACGTAAAAAAAGTATATTCTGAATTTTAGTTTTTAAATTAATCGGCGTAGAACATCTTGTTTTAATGTCACTTGAATTTTTAAATATATGATGTTTACCATCTCAACCAAATCAACATGGAATCAATCAAGAAATAATACTCTGCAGATAAATCAATATTCGGTTAGTAAATAGTAATATATGTATGCCCTCGTTATGTAAAAATGAAAATTTTATTTTATTACAGTGTAAGATAAATTTGTTGGAGTTTTATTTAATAACTATTTTTAAAGTCAAATTTATCATTTCTAATTAAGTTAACATTATAAGATTTTTAAGTAAAATCCCCAGTGCATAAAAATTAAAGCCTGTCAACTCTTGGTAGCATATCAACCTTCTTTAATTATTAAAATTCAATGTAATGTTTTTAAAAAAATAACAACCTTTTTGAGTGCCGCGATGAATTCCCATACTACCACTAACTTTATTTTAAGACAATATTAATGATTGTGATATTAAGCACATAATCTTAGGTCATGCATAAAATTTACAGCTTTTTAATGACGCGTAAAGTCAATTTATGGGTGGTCAATTCAAAAAATGATTAAAAAAAAAAAAAAAAAAAAAAAAAAAAAAAAAAAAAAAATAAAAAAAAATAAAATAAAAAAAAAATAAAAAAAAAAAAAAAAAACTCAATCCAACGTCAATAGGAATCCAAATACATCATGGTCACAAAAAGTAAAGAGTAACGTAATCCTCATAAAAAAAACATTAGAACTTAAGTCAAGTCATGTATAAAATGCGTTAGTTTTATACACAAGAGAATTCTGATGACAGTATGTCCAAAGTATCTTCTTCAAGTCCAATAATTAAAAAAAGTAGTGAAAAGCTTCGATATTACATCTTTAGAAACTAGTTGGTTAACATTATTTTGGGCAAAAACTAGCAATCTAATAATAACAACAACAGCAGTAGAAAAAAAACAGCACAGACATTGTTATAAGTTAGTTAATTAGGTGAATAGTTTATGTTGTTTTCTTTTCCAAGCTTATTCTGAGTACATCATACATTACAAGAAAGGGTATAGGCCTTTATATGAGTTGCTGTTTATGAAAATCAATGCAGTAGGCAAATAGTTTCTTATTTGGGTATCTTCTAGTTGTGTAACTTACTTTACATATAAAAATGTTATCTTTCTATGAAGAAAAGGAAAGGGAGAGCATATAGGACAAAGAACCGGACTTAAAATAATGTCATCATAATGTCACTGAAGTGATATCTCTTGTGAGTTTTTGGACAAACTCTGAACCCATGTCACTAAGAGAAATGTTTGTCCCATTAAAGTTAATGGAAATCTTTCAAACCTTGCAAGTGGACGGAGACAAAATACTAAAGCCATCATAATTGTCATCTAACTTGCACCAACTTGCATTCCAGTACTACTTCAAAACAAATATGGCATTATCATCTTTTGTTTATGAACCCGAAGCACCAAAATCCTCACCACAAAACAATATCGTGGAAGAGTATGAGAAATTAATCCTGGTCAAAAATTTCGTTGGTCAAAGCTTCTTTGGCTACACTAATTTTAATTTCAGAAGCACCTCTGATATGTTGAGTAGGGTGTATAAATTGAACACTTGTAGTGGGTTTGGTTATGATAAGAATGTGTTAGTTATTTGCACCCATTTTATGCAACGAAGAGACAAATGTTCATTCAAACTCCACTTGTTACCCCCATTTTTGGACTCTTGTATTTACACTCTCCTTTGTTCTTACACAGGCACTTTCAAGTGGTGAGGGAAGGCCGACAAATAATCCTTTCCACAAAGTTGAACTCTCTAACTCTATGCAAGTTTGTCCGTTTTGAATTGCATTATTAAGTGTGAAGGAAAGGAAACTGAGGCACTGTAGTATTGCATCAAAGTGTGGATATGCTATAGTGGACCCCTATCAGTTCTGTCATGTGCCATAGACTGGTATTTTGACGTTTGTTTGATTTGTTTAACAATATTGATACTCGTGCATATCGTTATCTCCACAAACTTTTCAAATCTTCCATTTACATCAAACAGGACAGTAACAGCATGGTTCCATTTCTGTAACATTTTTTTGATGGAGCAAATGAGTCCAACCAACTTAGAGCATGGGTGATGAAATCGGTATAATATCATTAGTTCATTGCTGTTTGTTTTAAAGAAACTGAGGCGTCAACTCATTCATTGTTAGAGGGTTTTGACAGCAGAGGCTCACAATGCAGGGTGGCTTGATTATATGCTATGCGAGTGAAGTACTTTCCGTTAAATGATGTGATTTCCTGTAAAAGAAATTATTCCAAACTGTTAATGAACATATTCTATATATTGTATTCTATTCTATTTTTGAGAAAATTTTGTTCCATCTGAGCAATGTGCACGTAGCCTTTATTTATTTGAGTTAGGCCTGTTGGCACCTGAAAGTAAACTATAGTTCCAAACATTGTATATCATCAAATTCTTTCAAGAGATAATGGAAGTCAGAATCCAAAGAAGAAAAACAAAACCAATTATATAAGAAATGAGGTGACTTGATTAGAAAAAAAGAAGGTGGCAGTACAATGGTGTGTATTAGTGAGTGTTAAAATGGCACTAGAGGTAGTAGTAGTACTGAAGATTCAAACTAAGTTGGACAGCACTATGACAATATCTTGTGTTTGCTTGGGGCAAGTTTCAATTATGGCATTTGGCTGCAGTCACCTTGATTGAACCTCACTGGCCTGAATGCTGGCACGGTATCTCCTTTAAACAACATATGGCATCTTGTGGTTTGTGTGAAAGGGAGATACTGATGAAATGAAAAAGTTATGTAGATAGGCATGTAAAATTGGTGATAGATCAGATTCCATTTCTGTGGGGGACAATAGTTTCTTATTCAATAAGAAATAATGAAGTGAAAAAAATGGAAAAGGTGAAAGCAGTAAGTTGCAGCCAACAAGGCTACCCCATGCCTTCTTACTACCATTTTTAAAGTTACACAGAATGCAGTTGTGAATTGAGGGTTGAAAATGGTAGAGCTGCTTTTGTTTTATCTTACATCTTGAACCATATAGTGGAGACAGTGGGGCACAATCTGTTTTTATTGTGGATGAGCTAAGAACTGAAAACCTTATTAGATCATAGATTGTGATCATTTGAGATGACAGGACCCATCACCATCTAGTTTGTGATGGATGGCATTGCACTGAGATATGATGATGTACAGCTATTGGAGCTGGATGTCCATTGGGCTTGGTTGAGGACTCTGTCAATTTCCATTTGGGCCTGCATGATGTATGGGATGTAATATCAACCATCAACTTGGTGCAGTTGGATCACAAACTTTCCAGGTCTTTTTCATCAACTCTTTGAAAACGTGATAACACGAGGAAAAGAAAATGCATGATTTTGATTGACGTATAGTGAACATTTCTTCAGTAATCAACCTTGCTAATAAGAGAGACAACACAAGAGATTCCTCTATACCAGCTTCACCGAGTTCAATTTTTTAACATCGATCTAGTTCAACACTTACCAATACAAAGTTCTTTCTTATTCGATTCTGATTGGTTGAAGTAACTACTGAGAAAATCAAATAAATAAACTAGAATTTGAAGAATCAAGGAATAATTTTTTTTGCATCCAAAGCACCGACAGAAAAGACAAAACAAAAGAAAAAGGAGAAAAAGGCAGAAAGAGAAGGAGAGTCACTGGTTGACGTATATCCCAATTAGAGTGAGGGAGGAAAAAACCGATTACTTCATGAGATTGACCATCAGAACAAAACATTAAATGTGACAATTTTCCCTTCAAGTGAAGCTGTGGACTCTCTAGAGAACAGTCCAATTGTGCTAGAAAATAATTTATTGGATGAGAAACTGTTATCTCAAACCGTATTTTTATCAGAGTTTAAAAGATATTATAATAATGTGAAAATTTTTGAAATTCAACTGTTACTGAAAGGAAAAAATAATTAATCACTTGAAAATTGAAATCTAGTTTCTTAGTGAAACTGGTTTCGTTACAGGGAGAAAGAACTGCTTCTTGTCGATAGGGTGCAGTAAGGATTTTGTTAGGGTGCAGCAGGCAATTGTCTATTTCAAAAGGTATGGATCCATTTCTTACCTGCACTCTCAATCACCTGAAGTCCTCTTAAAGTTAGCTTCTTCATGCACCCCCGTATTTTCTTCCTGCTTATGATAGGAAGGTGAAAATACACTTTTGCACTTTTTGAAAAAATAAAATAAAATCCCAAATTTCCTTCTTTCCCTGCTCTCCCTTATGCCTGTTTTTCGATGGGAAAGTGAAGATTGTACCACTTGAGGATGATACAAAGAATTTAGAAAGAAATTTTCGAGGGTTGATTTCTTTCTTTTAGGATTTCTCATAACGTGCATCCACACAATAACCAATCCAAACCTCGCAAAACCAAAATATTTGGGTATTTCATTTATCTCATATAGTAGTTTTTGCTGTGGAACATGTCTGTAATATGTTAGAATAGGCTTAAGAATTTAGTGTTTATATATCTATATCTATATATTTTTTTAAAAGAATTAATGTAGTTTAACGATAAAAAGTGACAATAGATCAATTCAAACCTAACACAACTTCATTATTCACCCGCATCCATCACCATTATCGCAACTACATCCAAATGCTCTAAGAACAAAGAACAAATTGATGGAAATGAATTCTCGACACCCCTTCCCCCAAGTCAGACCATGGTATTTCAGCAAGTTAGACCATAAAAAGGTGGCATGTGAGACACATTGATGGTAGAGCACAACACTGGAAGAGCATATTGTTAAATTCTTGACGAGTGTACTAAGTCGTATACGTAGTAATCATCACATTTATTACATATATGGTGTGTTGGTCAAAGTTTAGATGAGTGATTATAAAGATTGGGTTGTACTTATTGAGATGTATTGGATCAACGTTGGATAATAACATATAATATAAACAATGAGTTATCTAAGTAAGAACCATGTTATAGGTACGAGTCCTATAGTCATGTTTAGAGATGTAAGAAATATTTGTGTATGCATGTATCCATAAATAAAATAGTTAGCATCATACTAGCCGTACTCGAAATATTCATTATCCAAAAAAAAATTAAAATTAAAATTAAAATTTAATTTATATTTTATTAAATTTAATTAAAATTAAAATTTAATTTAATTTAATTTTTATTTTTATTTTGCATATTTAAATTTAAATTTTATTTTAAAATTTAAAAAATATATTTTTTAAATATTTATGAATATTCACGCCAACAAATTTTATAAAACCCGTAAATGTTTTTTAAACCGACAAATAACAAGAATAACACTTAAATTCTTTTGTGACGGATAAGGTAACACGAAGACACAATCTAGATCGGACCGTTGTCATCCTATCACATTCTTTCATATTCAACTAGTCTGTGACTCGTGCAAACGCACGTTTTTTTTCTTTTGTTTTTTTTATAAAATAATAATATAATTATTATTATATTTATCTAAATAAATTTAAATATATATATACACACATTTTTGGTGTCATATTTTTGTTTTTAGAATTTTATCTTATTAATTATTATTTTTTAATTTATATAATTTTTCATTATAAACAAAATGTTTTAAATTTTATTATTTTATTATTTTTTAACTACTTATTGAATTCAAATAATACTCAGATGTATTAATAAATAAAAAATTACAAGTAATTGAGTTAAGATTGGTAATAAATAAAACTAAAATGAGTGTCTAATTATCATAATAATACTACTATAAAAATAATATTTTGTATTGATGAAACTAATACTAATAATAAAAATAATTATTATTATATAGTAATATAATAATAATAATAATACATTTATAGAAATATAATAATAATAATAATAATAATAATAATAATAATAATAATAACCATTGTAAAGGCCACTTATATCTTAGCCCTAATGTTTAAAGGCTGCCCCAAATCAGTTGGGCCTAGGGCTGGCCCATAGGGAGTCAAAGACCCTAAACCTGTTCTAACCATCTCACTTCACTTTCAGAAAACAGTCGCCTTGTTCCTCTCTTTTTCTTCCAAACTATGCTTTGCTAGGGTTTAGAGCTCACTCGTGCTCAAGTTAGCTCAACCAGTTTCGACTCCACGTAAGTTGATTCTTAGCTCATACTAGTTCCTCTATAAGACTTATTTTTGTGTTTCCGATAGAGGTTCATTATGCTAACCTCGCTTTCATTTTGAGTCCAATTCGTAAATCTGCTTCTGGAGCCGTGGTGTTCATGGGATTAGGTGTCATAGTCGTTTGGCTAGCTCTTTCCAGGTAAGGGAAGCTAGGGTTTCTTATTTTAAGTGTATTTTTCCTGCGTTTAGGTTCTATTATGTATCTCTGGTGATTGTATGGTGTCTGCTTTGAAATGAATATGCTTGGTATACTGTTTTGGATGAACCTCAGATTTTACAGGTATAGAACAGTGAGGGAGAACTGTTATTTTCGCCCAAGCGAGCTCGTCTCGCCTAGGCGAGAGTAGCAAAGGCTCGCCCAGGGGTTTTCGCTCAAGCACTCGCTCAGGCGGGAAATCAAGTTCTTGAGCGAAAAACTATCTCGCGCTAGGCGAGATGACCTCACCTAAGCGAGAGTTCGCGAAACTCCCAAGACCTCTGTTCGCAGTCTCTCCTAAGCGAGAGCCTGCAGCTTGAGCAAGAGCACTCCTTTTGCCTGAGTGAGGGCTCTTGGTTTGAGTGAGACCTGCTGCAGACCACACTGTTTTCTCCCCTGATTGTTATTGATTGTATGATTGGCTGGTTTGCTCTATTTAAAGTATGAGGCATGCGAATATGTATGAAATCTCTAATGTTATGGACTGGAAATTGATAAGTTTGACATGATCTTGGCATGTAACACATATGGGATGGTTGGTTATAAATGTGACATGGAATTGGTATGAACTATGATTCTATATTGGTTGATGGAACATGATGTCGGTGTGATCAAGACGTAATTCCACAATAGTTTCGTAGTGGTGTCTCATTCGGTCAGGACGTAATTCCATGAATCTCTAGGTGAGATTTCATGGTAGTGCCTCATTTGGTCAGGATGTAATTCCATGACCCATGTTAGTGAGAGTTTCATGGTGGTGTCTCATTATATAATTTAGTAAGGCTGCAAGGTAAGGATTGCATCCTAACACTCTAAAGAGTCAGTTAGTCTCACGTAGAGCGTACTGACCCAAGTAGTGAGAGTAGCAGGAGGCCTGGAACACTTTAAGGCTAACCTCGTGCGTGGCAGGATGAAACACTTTGACAATTGGCTCAGTAGAACAGTAGAAGTCACCACAAGTGCAAGCATCCGATGAATCCGACTAATTATATGTATCCGAATAAGTCGTGTCTTAAGTCTTAGTGTATGGTTTGTGAGTCATAACATAATTGGTTGATATATGTATCTTGGACTATGAAAGTGTATGCAACTGTATGATAAATTCTTTTCTACTATAACTTACCCTTTCTGCTTGTTGTATGTTCTGTGTGTGTGATTTTTTCTTTCTGCGATGATCATCAATTTATTGATATGAGCATATGTGAGAACTCCTCATGGTCAATAGGGAAATGGTGATTACGTTGCATAGCCTATCTGGGTTGGATTCCACCCATTTATGTCTTCTTTTAGGGTTGTTACCCATGTATTTTCTTATCCTAGAACTTTATTTTGAATACTTTAGATCCCTTACTCTATTTTGTTATTGGCATTTTGGTGTGCCTTAGTTTCTTTCCTGTTTTCTTTTGGACAACTCTACAGAGTAGTGTTTATACTCCATGACTTTATTTATATTATTTTGTATAATGTTTCATTTAATTATGTTATATTTTAAATGGGACGTTACAACCACTATAAATACAATATAATTATCATAATAAAAAAAATAATTTTTCAATTCTACTAATTTACTAATTTTAGTAACTTCTTTTTTCAGGTGAAATATTTAAAGATAAATCAACTACTAAACGGATAAAAAAAATGGTATGATTCTGAAGTAAATAAAAATAAAGCATGTGTTTATCTATGCTAATAATAACAATAATAATAATATTATTATTATTATTATTATTATTCGCAGATAAAAAAATAATGATTATACAACAACATGTATGTAAAAAGATACACATATTTAATGTCCTCTTTTATTTTTAGAATTTGGTCCTCTTAATTATTATTTTTAAATATAAATAATTATTCATAATAAAAAATATTATTTTTTTAATTTTAATATTTTATTAATTTTGTAACTACTTAAATTCAAAAAATTACTTAGATGTAGAAATAATAATAATATAATAATAATAATGATAATAATAATGTTAATAATAATATATAACAATTTATTTTTATTATTATAATTATAACAACAACAAAAATAATAACAACGTAAATTCTAATTGATATAATATCAATAATAATAAAAATTATTATTGTTCTTATTATTTAATGATTTAAAGTATAAAATTAATATAATAATTTTAACAATAATAATAATAATAAAAATAGTAATTTTGATAATAATAATGATTGATATAACTATATTATCATAATAATTATTATAATAATATTCGTAATAATATAAATAACAATCAAAAAATATTATTACAAATAAAAGAATATTTACAATTACTATAATAAATATAATAATATTCACAATAATAATATTAGTAAAAATAAAAGTTAATGTGACAAATAAAATAAAAATATTATAATAACAATAATAATGAAAATCATGAAAATAATATTAGTATTAAAAATTCTAAGAATAATAAAACAATATTAATAATAACAATAAAATCAACTGTAATAATAATGTAATTATAATAATAAAATAATAGAAAACAACAATAATACAAAAAATATTGAAATAATAATAATTATAATGATAATAATATTAATGATAATATTATAATGAAATTAATAATAATAATAATAATGATAATAATAATAATATTAAAAATATTGATAATTATTTGAGGTATAAAATTAATATATTAAAATTAAAAATAATAGTAAAAACAAAAATGACACTATAAATAATAATAATAATTTCAATAATAATGACAATAACAATTAATATAATAATATTATAATTATTATAATAATTATTATAACAATATTCATAATAATATTAATAATAGTAAAAAAATATTATAATAAATAAAACAGAAATATAATAGTAATAATCATAATAATATTAATAATAATAATAATATGATTATTACAATTAATATTAATTTTATTTAATGATAATAATAATAATATTATTATTATTAATGTAATAATTATAATAAAAAGAATAGCATTAATAACAATAAAAATAATAATTATAATAACTATAATATTTATTATTATAATAATAATAATTATATTCGTAATATTAATAATAATATATTATTATAATGAATAAAATAATAGAACAATAATTATGACAATTATAATAATGTTAATAATAATAATAATAATAATAATTACAATGTAGTAAAAATAATAAAATAATATTAATAATTGTAACAATAATAATATTACAATTATAATAATAAAAAATAATTATAACTATTATTATAATAATATTAATAATAAAAAGAATATTACAATAAATAAAACAGAAATATAATAATGATAATAATAAAAATAATAATAATAATAATGCTAATAATAATAATAATAATATAATCATAGTGGCATTTTATTAAATATTGGTAATGTCAGTTGAAAAGAAAAACAAGTCGAGTATGGAGATAAAAGATTGTTTGGGAGGAAAGAAGGACAAGTTTAAAGCTTACGATGGAGTTTTGTTAGATAATCTTTAATTTTGTAAGATAATATTTAGATTATGGAATTGTTTATATTTAACAAAGTGATAAGATATTTTATATTTGATGAATTAGATTTAAATTAGTTGTTATTTTAGTTAGTTGGAGTATCTACAATTTAGTTTGGTAATATGGGATATTATATAAAATTAGATTAGATTAAGATTTAGTTTGATTTATTAATATTTGGTTTATAATTGGTTATATAATAATCCATTCATTCTGTATCAATGAAATATACCAATACGTTGTATACTCTTTTAATTTGTGAATTTTTTCGATCTTCTTTTTTGAGAGATTTCATCTTAACATTGACCGACTTATCCTTTGTTAAATTCTTTATGATTTTTGTGGTTGACTTACCGTTATCCGGATCATAGCAAGGATGTTTATTAGTGATATTTTTGTATGTTCAAAAAGGTAGAAGGTCGTTTAAGTAAATTAGGTATTATTGAGATGCAAAATATCAAATAACAAAAAGTATGTACACGTGTCTAAAATTTAAGTAGGGGTAAATTGGTATTATAGGATCTAAACGACGCGTTTCGTCCCTTCATATCACTGTGGTTAACCAAGCAACTCAGGGATCCAATTACATTCATCGATTTCCTTCAGTTAGCAACACGTTCACAATGTCTGGGACGATTGTGGCACATTCGAGTTCTTGGAGCAGGGCACTTGTCGCGATCTCGCCTTACACCTTCTCCGCCATCGGTATCGCGGTCGCAATCGGCGTCTCCGTCCTCGGCGCCGCCTGGTAAGCCTTCGATATCCGTTTTTTATTTCCGTTTCCGCTTCCGTTTCTGTTGCTCTCAGTTATGGAATCGCTTCGCTCACGCTTGCAGGGGGATCTACATCACCGGTAGTAGCTTGATCGGCGCTGCAATCAAGGCTCCACGAATCACTTCCAAAAATCTCATTAGGTAAAACTGATTGCAATTTTGTTTGCACCGCTTTTTGTTTTTTCTTTAAGTTTATGTTTTTAATTGGACCACGTATATTTCATTTAGGTGTTTCCTACCTTTTTTTTCCAGTAATTTTTTGTACTGAATTAGGTTGATGAGAAATTTTACGGTAGTGGAAGTCTACGTTTGTGTTGATTTTACCTTGATTTCTGTAGTTCTAGGTTAGATTCGTTCGTTTAGATTAGGAGATTGCGTTGCTTAGTTGTGATTCGGTTAAGGATTGGAGGTTGGAGTGGAATTGTTAGTTGTTGTAAATAGAAGAGGATTGTGGCAACTCTGTGTTAGAGTTTACAAATTACAATTGCACAGTGGTGGTTCGCAGCTTTCACACACAAAAACAGTAGTCGACAAAGTCTTTGATGGTGAGGAATCAGTCTGGAAGTCCTCTTATGTCAGTGACTTCTACTGGATCTTTATTCAACGATGTTACTTTATTGGTGGCGTAATGCTCGTTTCTGTGGTAAATAGCGGTTTATTGGTAGTAAAATAGTGCTACTTGTGATTTAGTTTTGAGTATGAGGTGATTTTACTGGGTATTGGGCATTAATCTCTCCCCACATAATAAGCAGTGATAATCTTTCTTCATCATTGGGGGAGTAAGGGATCGTATGGTCTGAAGCCTACTGGGTTATTGAATAACTATCTAATACATGAAAAAAAAATGAAAGATATAGAGAGCTTCTTGCACTGAATTTTATTCTCCGTTTCAAACTCCGTCTATTTTTTTTTTCAGCGGTCAGATGCATAAGCTGAAAGATTAATACTGATATTTTAATTTCAAATAAAGGAGAATGCTTTGAAGTTTATTTTTTCTTGACAATGTAAGAATTCTCATGTGCATATTATGCCTGATTTTTTGGGTAGAGAGATTACTTGTACCCTATTTCAAGTCAATCAGGAATGAACACTCTAACTGCTCAACTTCAATTCAACAACCTTCAATGAACACTCTAACTGCTCAACTTCAATGTTGTCGTTTTTGATCGAGCATGGCTTACCACTAAGTGGCATTGTAGTTGGAGTAGTAATTATTTATTTTTCTATGTCAACTTTTTGTTCAGTCTCACTGGACCTCTGTTTGTGTGCTTTGTTTATTCTTGGGATTATTATGCCGGCTCAAGTAAGGCTCTCAAAAGTTAGTTTGCCTAATATTAGGGCTTGGAAATGCAATTACGGTTGAGCTCAATATCTTTCGGTTTTTTGTTTTTTTTTTTTTTGGTCTGAATTATGTAGAGATTTTAGTTTTATTAGCTCTACCAATAAGATGTTTGATTATAAGCTTGTGTTGAATACACAATAAATTAATTCGTACCTAATCATTTAATAATGATTGATTGACCCAACTTACAATGTAAAATAAGTTGTTAGACCCTGATTTTAATGTGAACATAAAAACATTTATTCTAAACTTAAGATTGTTCTATTAGAGTACTGGGAATGTTAATGTTCCTTTCTGCATGTAGTATCTGCATAATAGTGGCTGATATAGTTTCAAATATAAATATCTGTGCCATCTTGTCATTATGGTTCGTGATGTTTGTTGTATTTCAGTGTAATCTTCTGTGAAGCTGTTGCTATATATGGTGTTATTGTGGCTATTATTCTTCAAACAAAATTAGAAAGCGTTCCAGCAGCAAATATCTATGACCCAGAGTCTCTTAGGGCTGGATATGCAATCTTTGCTTCTGGATTAATCGTGGGCTTCGCAAATCTTGTTTGTGGGTGTGTATTCTTTGTTACCCTACCTCTAATATTTTTGCAGGAAACTCTCCCGAAGAATGCAGGGGGACCTTTTCCATGCTGTTGTGACATATTCAATTTTTTACCCTCTGGCAGGTTATGTGTAGGAATAATTGGAAGCAGCTGTGCATTATCTGACGCTCAGAATTCCTCCCTCTTCGTGAAAATTCTTGTGATTGAGATCTTTGGTAGCGCGCTTGGGCTATTTGGAGTGATTGTTGGAATTATTATGTCAGCACAAGCAACATGGCCAACCAAAGTTTAGTTTCCACTGTATCAGAATGTGATGTGGGACTGCAATTATGGTAGAGCGCAATATATCTTCTGTACTTCCCGGGATTGAAGTTTTCTCTACTTCCTGTTGGTAAAAATGTAAAATCCAGCGTAATTGTTTGCCTTCATTACAACTGTAGGCTGTATTATTTACTAATGAGTTGATAGAAGGTTTTGTGTATCATCAGATATGTCAGTCTGTTGGTTGAATTTCAATGTTTTTGGAGGACCAAATCTTTTATTGATCAATAATAAAATTGAATTTATTTAGGCTTGTGAATAAAGACAACAAGCAGTTTTGTTGAAATGTGGGATCTCTATTTGGGTTAAGGTAATGTTCTTGTTAAATTGGGATTAAAATGTACTTGTGATTGGGAGTGGGATTATGAATGTTGGGTAATATAAAAGTAGAAATACTTTTTAAGGTTGGACCGCCAAGAGTTGGTGCCATAATTAATTTAATAGAATAGCAATTAGAAAAGGTTTGCATTAACTAATAACTGCTGCCCTAGGGAAGTAAACTTTCTTTCCAGTGATTCCATTTACCTTATGCAAGAACAGTGATTTTTTTTTTTAAAAGTGGGTCGCTATGAATCATTTATTAAAAAAATAGATCAATTTACTAATTAATTATATTGTAAAAATAGTTTACTAATTAATTATATTGTAAAAATAGTTTACTAATGATTTGATTTCTCTCTATTATTTTTTTGACTTTTATATAATTTTTAAAGTTTTATATACTTTTTTTAAAAATAAATTTTTAATAATTTGATTAAAATATTAAAGCATGGTTACCAAACCAACAAGACCAATGCAATCCAAAATACTGGAAAAACTTATTATGCATCACTTCATCACATTAGAGGATATCTTTAAAGTACAGAACAAAGCATTCGCCATTATGGCTATCTTAATCTTTCCATAGCAAACCTATTATAAAACAAGGGTGAACACATGTGAAGGCTTGTACAGTATAATCTCTGAGAAGCAAGGTCAACCTGTATTCTTCATCCCTGCAGCAATTCCATTAATGGTGATAAGCAAAGCATCTCTGATTTTACGGTTGTCATCATCACGTCTTAACCTCTTGAGGATCTCCACCTGCAACATGTTCAAGGGATTCAGAAAGGGAAGTCTATTCTCAATCAGCCTCCTCAAGCTCCTATTGTTCTGCTGAAGTTTCTCGTGCCCACTAATCACTAGTACAAACTTTTCCGCCGTCATGAGCTCACTTCTCAGTTCACCACCAAGCTCTTGCCTCTCCTGTGACACAAGCACTTCATCATAGTGCTTCGCTATAGGAATGTCTGCTTTTCCCAAAACCATCTCAATCAGGTCTATGGTACTTTGGAAGAACGGCCATTCTTTGTACATGGCTTTCAGATCCTCAGTGAGACCCTTCTCACAAGCTCCTTTCAAACCTGCTCCAACTCCAAGCCAAGCTGGAAGAACAAATCTTGTTTGTGTCCATGCAAATAGCCACGGAATTGCACGAAGGTGTCCAATTCCTCTTGAGCTCTTCCTTCTTGCAGGGCGGCTACCTATGTTAAGGAAGCCAAGTTCTGCCTCTGGTGTGGCTTCATGGAAGTAGGCCAGGAATTCTGGATTTTCATACACCACATTGCGGTAACACTGGCAACTGATGTTCGAGATCTCTTCCATCACATTGCGCCATTTTTCTTCTCTGGGTGGAATAGGAGGACGAAGGGTTGCAAGTAGCACCGCTGTTGTGTATATCTCAAGTTGTCTAACAGCTATTTGTGGCAACCCAAACTTGGCCTCCACCATCTCTCCCTGCTCAGTAGACCGAAGCGTTCCCTACAATGCACCATGGAAAAATAAATATGTTCTTTCAAAAATTGCTCATAATTTTAGAAGGGAAAATGAAACTGAAATTCACTGAAAAATGAGTCAACCCACACATAAAAAATTGACAATACTTTTAACTCAAAACCTTAAGACAATAAATTTATAAATCTTCACCCTTATATTTAACTTTCTCATTTTTATTCAATATAAAACTTAGACTCATACTTGAACTTCCAAAAGAATGCAATGCAACATAACCTACCATGACAGACCCTGGGGGCTGGGACTGAATAGCCAGATATGTTGGCCCTCCACCACGACCAATACTGCCTCCACGGCCATGAAATAGTGTAACCTTTATGCCATAATCATTGCATGCAGCTACAACATCCTCCTGAGCTTTGAAAAGTTCCCAGGCTGCGGTAAAGCGACCGGCGTCTTTACCCGAATCAGAATATCCAACCATAACCTGGATATATAATTTATAGTTCTCTAAGGTAAATTTCACATTACAGTCGTAACAAAAATGAGATGACCTCGGATTAAAATGGTACCTCTTGGTGTCCGTTGTGGTTCTTAATGACGTGTTCACGGTACCAGTCTATTGATAAAAGTTTTCGGATAACTGAACCAGCTCCTCTCAGATCTTTCACAGTTTCAAACAGAGGTACCACTCGCAACCTATTAAGAAAATAGTTCCCGAATACATTATTCTTCATGTCCTAATTTGCATGATAAAACAATTGCTTCAAGTTTTTGTTTCAGAAATAATATTAAAAAAAAACATATGTAAGTTCCACCTAAGTTTCATACTTACGTTCCACCAGGACATGCTTTTCCCGACTCACCAATAGCAGCAAGCTGTGCATCCTTCTGTAAAAGCTCTACTGCAAGGACGTCACTTGCCTGATAATCAAGTATAAAACCATTATTATCAGTGTGAATATCAATTTCAATTTTTTCATGTTTTTAAACAAGTTTGTGTCCTTCATAGATGTAGAGTTGAAATGCCAAAACATATTACATGAAAGAAGTTATCACTAGCAGCTTGACAGAATATAGGGAAAATAACTTTTACATGTAAAATCAAACGCCAAGAATGAATTTTTTAAAGAAATGACTCGATGGATGTTAGAGCATGCAATTTAGTACGCCATTCAGGCTAGGTGAGACTGGAATCTGCAAGTGATTTTGTGCAAATTGTATGCATAATTTGTAGTAGCAAGTTTCATACATTTGAGGCCATAGAGATCACATAAGCTCCGAGAGAATCACTTCCTAGTTCAGCAGCAATTCGGAATGTATCCAAGACTTCTTTAACATCAGAAGGAACCTAAAAGAAGAAATCAAGATACCAATCATAAATAACTATGAACATGGAACAGAAAGAATTGAATTATCACATGCAGTTCAATTCTTTATCACTTTAGATGAATAAGAATGTAAAAAGAATAGTTAACTTTATACTTTTAATTCAAGTGTTATAGAAAGTTCAATAAGGAACTTCTCGGTGTGTCAGTAACTATAGTTCGTTGAAGAAACTAAGGCTATTATTCCAATTTTCACCTATGAAAGATCACAATGACGGTTTTGGAACTAATCAACATTCAGTTAATCATACAGAAAAGTGAGGATGGAATAGCTTCAATTCTTCACCCTTCAACTATGAAACTAAAGTACAAAAAAAAGCTTTCCTGTCCCACAAGACAGTTTGGCAAATATGTGCTTAGTATACCAAAAACTCTAACCATCTCACTCACCTCTATACTAAGAGGAACTAGAGGCCTCTTCCCTTTCAGTTCTTTTGTTAAGAATTCCAACTTCTTTTCTTCATCCCATTCACTGTAAGTACCCATATCTAAATACTCTGTTATTGCATCAAGTGCTTCTGCGTGTCTCCCAGATTCCTGTCATAATTAAATTCTGAGGTCACAAAACCGACTATCTAAGCAATATTAAACATACAATTTAAGTCAGACCTGACGCAAGTCAAGCTTCATCAACACCATTCCAAAGGTAGCAACTCTACGAATCAGATCAGCAAGTCGACCATCAGCTAGCACCCCAGATCCACATGATTGCTGTGAATATATGGAGAGTTACATACTAATTGTGGACAAGACAACCCTTCAGGCAAAAGAAGGAAAGAAAAAGAGTACCAGAGATTCGTAACAGAGAAGCAGAGGTTCCAAAAGCTGATCAGATGTTTCATAGTACTCCAAAGGATCATAGTCACAAGCAACATCCTCCAGAAGTAGTTCTAATCGTCTACGACTTTTCTCAAGCTGAACAAGACATTGCAAAGATGTTTGCATTCATTAAATGACAACTTAAAGTTACTTAAAAAAAATCACTGGAATTCCAAGTAGTGGCATTTATAAAGTCCTTTTTCAAGTACCAATACCGGAATAAAATTGAAGTAATACCTTATCCTTAACATTCCCCAGGACAATTCTATACGGAGCAATTCCAGGAAGTTGAGGCAACATTGGCTCTAAAAGCTTCTGAAAAGTGGACTTTCCTGTCTGAGGTTCTGCATACAATTTCTTTTGACCAAAAGAAGATGATGCTGTAGCTGAAGAAGCACTGGAATTTGCTGAACTTGTTCCTGGAAATTGAATATTGGGATTGACATTTTTCGATGCAGTTGAACTTAAGGCAGCCCCACCATCCTACCAATTAGAAAATATATATTATCTAATATGCTATGGCAGTATCAGAAATATGAGAAACACGGAATTGAACTACCTTGTGATTAGATTGCATGTGATCAGGTCCTGGAATGTCTAGTCTAGGATGCCGAGATTCACCATTTTCTTCACAAAAGAATATGTCCAAACAGGATATGAATTAGAATGTCAAATATGTCTCATCCCTCATGTATGACAGAATGAAGTCCCTTAGCATTGCAGTTATTTTCATGCAATGAAATGAAAATGTCTAGGAAGTTGTAGGAAACAAAAATGTGGACATCAATGACATACAAGTTATATGATATAACATATGATATTCTCAAAGAACTAGATAGAAAACATTAACTCCAATATGTGTACCAGCAATAGAAGGTAAATGAGCTCTAGCTGGAAGTTGTGTTGGGAGTGCGAGACTTCTATTCACGGATTGGTTCCAATTCTCACGGGGATTGTCATGTTTAGCTTCTGCAGAGGAAGAGGTAACCATCAACTCGTGGATACAGATTATAATAGTATCAAACTAGCAGTTGATTTGATGCTAATCTTATATTATTAAAGCTAAGAAGAAGAAAAATCAGAAAACACTTCAAGGAAAATCACACAAAGCTCTCAAGCATCAACATTCACCACACACCCAGTCTGTTGGAGTCAATTTTAAATAGATGAGACTTGGTCTATGGATTTTATGAAAACATGACCCCTCCAATCTTAAGTCCAAAGTAGTGTTAATATTTTAGAAGCCATGAATTATAAAGTTATGCTTTGAATTGTAATGATTTCAAAGCATTCAAATCTGATGTTAAATCACCTAGAATGTCATGTGCCAGTCTTGACAGCCTATCACTGCACTGGTTCATGGATAGCTCAAATCTGAGGCTGTCCACTTCCCTGATATAGAGATCAATTGCCATCCATCTAGATAGAAGTGAAACATCTTTAGTGACCTGAGTAACAAAAAGAAAAACACTTAGTCAGAAACTATTAAATCAAGCAAAATTGGTAAGATAAATGTTCTCTGGCACTGAAAATCCAGCCCAAGATTCTGGTGAGTTGATGATGTTGTGTAAATTACACACAACAGATGATGTCAATGATTGAACCAGTAAAGAATATCCAGCCTCCACTCCAGGGAAATTTAGAAAGAAATATTTCAGGAAGTATTTAACATAATAATAGGTAGCTAACTTTTATTTCCCTCGACAGTTCTCCACGTTCAACAAGCATTAAAATTTTCCTTAACCAAAGCACACAAGAGATGTTTAAATTTTAAATTGATGAAATTTATGACAAAAATATGATTATTGCATTACTGGAAAAGTTCTCACTCATTGAAAAACTCTTCCACTTATTCAAAAAAGTGAAATCATTTTGTAGAGTATTGGCATCAAGAACTTTAATGGATGTTAAAAATGTTCACCTTTGCTGTCACATTTGGGTTCCCATCTCTATCACCTCCCATCCAAGATCCAAACTTTATGGGAGTGCAGGTCAAGGGGAGTGGCTTTCCTGTATGCTGCGAGGGAGGATAGATTGTATTCAAAATCTTAGAGAGAATTTAAAGCCAAGACCATGAATTAAAGATGATAGACCTTCTTTAGAGCATTGCTAACACGTCGTAAGTAATGAGGAACAGCTTTCCATAGTGACTGGTCCACAATGTTGAAACCTGGGGGGAATTTATTGAACAAACAGTTCTCATGTGCCAAATATAATTCCCTTCTTTTACTGTGAACCAAATCATGCAAGTGCTGACGTATAAAATAATGAAGTAGCTTACCAGCTCTAGCTTCATCTACTGGTGTGGGCTTTTGGCGCCTTAGTTCATCTGTTTGCCATATTGAAGTTATCTCTCTCACCTACCAAACCATTTCTGATCTATGAGAATAGCAAAAAGTATTTGCAGAAACAAAAAAATTGCACACACCATTTCATAATTAAAGAAGATTATCTACAATTTAAACACAGTCAAGCACCTTTCTAGAGTGAAAATACAGTTCAGAAAAATTACCAGATCTTCAATCACCATTTCCCGATCTTCAGTGCTAAGATCGGGTCGATCGTTATAATCCAAAAGATGCTACATGGAAGAGGGGGGAAGTAGTTAAAGACTGATGCTTATATGACAATATAGATTGAAATTTTCAAGCTTTTGGAAATATTTTCTATGGCCCAACAAGGTCAAAGAAACTCACAGCAATTCTGACGTGTTTGAATTGTAAGGTTCGACGGTTGATCTGTGTGGGATGAGCCGTGAGAACAATTTCAACCTCCTGTAGCGACAGAAATCAAATTGAATTTTTAGAAGGAAGAGAAGCTGGAACTAGATCACTGATTCAAAGACCATCAAAGTAAACATTGCACTCCAAATCAATAACAAAAGATAATTATACTGAAAGAAAATAAAGAAAGTTTCAAAATTACTAATCTTAGTCTGCATGGTGCATTCAATAATTTCCATAAAAATTCAAGGAAGCGTAGCAGAAGTTTGGATGAAAAAGTTGTCATAGAAGTTAGGCTAAAAACTTTATACTTATCACGGAAGGCCACTTGATTTCAGTTTCATCTTTGCTTGTAAAGAACAAAACAATAACCTGCTTGCAGACTGTGTCATAAAGTTCTTCTGGGGAAACTCCACCCTGCACCAGCTGATTAAATATATCATCGCAAGATTTTGCAGTTTGTGCCATATTCCCTCCTTTACGAACCCTACAAAAGCACAAACTCTATAAGAGACTACCCTGCCCAGTAGTACTCTCGAAGTATTGAAACAAAATATAATTGTTCAGATTTTACAATGATATTATCAATATAATGAGAGTATGAAAACCAATAAGCTATGACCGAATTACCTGTGATGGGTCTCAGCTATGCCCATCAAAGTAAGATAGTGGCTGAAGGCACGAGCAAGGGTGAAAGCTTCTTCTAGTGTCATCTTCGACAACTCTGAAGCCAACTGCTTCTCAAGCAGCTCTGCCATGTTCAAAATACCCGCCTGCCTCATATTACAACCACTCTGCCAAAAAGAGAAATTGAACTCAGTGCCACCCAATTTCCACGTCCAAGCTTCTCATCACACGAACTCACCACATGCACCATCACAATCCATAACAAACAAAAGCTCGCAAATCATGACCCACATGCATCATGGTTCATGAAACACCAATGCATATAAAGAATACCTCAGAAACAGTAAAATAAGTAAAAGAGTAAAAAGTATACATCTTATTCTATCACAAACCACCATGCATGTGAAATTGTTAATTTTTAAGAAAGATTGGAACTTTAATTTTAGTTTCTGTCTGGCAAAAACTGCAAAACTGACAGAACATAGCAATTAAACACAAACAGGTAACAGCAACAACCCCCTGAGGATGAAAAAGAAGGAGAGCCGGTGAGTGAAAGAAAAGGGAAAAGGGTGAAAGGTTGGTTTGACCTGCGCAAGGACTCGAATCCTTTCGATCTTGTCCACTAAGTTGGTGCCAACCTCGCGCTGGAGAATGTCGTTGAGGAGATTCCCGAGCAACCTGCAGTCATCGTCGAAGCTCTGGAAGGAGATTTCCTCAGCCACATCATCAGTGATGTCAGTCATTGGTGGGAAAGAAGGAAGATAGGAAATGGAGGAAGGAGAAGGAGTGAGGAGTGTTATTAATTGAGAGAGAGTGGAGAAGAGAAAGTGGGGTCAGTGTAAAAGTTGAAGGAAACAAAGAACATGTGGCAAGCAGACACAGCAGGAGCCAAGCGGTTGTTATTCAAGTGTGATGGAATGGAACACACTCCAACACTCCAACTATTGTAACCTTGTACACTTGTATGGCATCAATGTGGGTAACTGTCTCTCCTTTCACTCCTTTCATTTCATGTGATCCTACCCTCTAATCACTCTTCCCTTTAATGCTCTTATTTTATCTTCTCACTAAACTCTCCCTTTAGTTTAATCACCACCCTTCTAACATCATTGTATATTCAAAATCGCTTTTTTTATCTGCAATGGGACAAATTTTAAGTTTAGCATATTCGAAAGTATTGTTTCCCAGTCCCACGCCACGCCAGCCTAGTTCACCACAAAGTCTGTACTTTAAAAAAAGAAACTTTCTTCTCTCTTTTATTACAAGTCTTTTTAACTACTGATACTTTTGGCTAAGGCTATGGTTGGATTAATAATAGCACATCAAATAAAACTCATCACATTAATTAACATAATAGAATGTAATGAAATCAAGATGCTAGTATACTGTTTGAATGTTTTGTAATATATAAGGTAAAAAAAAAAAGGTATGAATTTGATCTGTTGTGTACCATTATGCACTTTTCATATTTTATATAAATCAAACAATAAATCCATTTTTCTTTCTATTTATATCCTCTACAATGTAAAACCTAACTGTACTCGGTTCATCTTTCTTAATATAAAAAAGGAAAATTATGTTTTGACATAAGTATTCTTTTGATGACAAAGTTTTCATAAATAAAATTGCACTTTTAACTTTTTAATCAAAATAAAATAATAAAGTAATATTTTTTTTATCTAAATACTTAATTTATCAAAGTTTGTCAGAAAAATAAATTGTCGAGTATCATGTTTCTATAAAAAAGTACCAAAAGACTTTTAAAACATTAAATTTTTTAAAACTATTATTAATCAGAGATAATTTCATTAAAGATGGCTTAACCACTGCTCCAATTATTATTATTTTCAAGTTTCATGTAATTTAATTATTAATCAGAGATAATTTCATTTAAGATAGCTTAAGCACTGCTCCACTTATTATTATTTTCAAGTTTCATGTAATTTAATCTTTAGATCAAGTTTTATTACCATTTATTACTGATGTGATGTATATTTAACTTTATTATTTCAAAATAGTTATTATGTATACGCGTCATGATATTATTAGATAATGATACTTTAAAATGTTATAAATTTAAATTAATAGTATTTATAGAAAGTAAGAATATATTTAATTTTCCCCGTGTTTGTTTGGTAAACGAGAAATAGAAAAAAAAAAGTGGGTATAAATGAATTAAATATTGAGAAGAGAAGAAAAGGTAAAGTAAAAAATCATTTTAAAGTAATAGAATTCCCTTAATTATTTCTGGTCTATATTTTATTACCACTTTATATCCCTTTTCAGTTTATTGTGTTTACTGTTTAGTTTTAACATATTTTATTTATTTTTGTCTATTTTGGTCCTGTTATTAAGTTTTGATCTCACTTGTAGCTTTTGGAGGCCTTCTTAAGTTGAGAAAGTGATGTTATATGAAAGAGATGGTTTTACATAACAGTTACGTCTCTGCTTAGAAATCTTGCTTTATAAAAAAAGCTTCACACTTTCTTTCACTGACACAGTCACAGGTATCTGTTGATGACGTGCCTTTTTACATGCCAAGTGCCAATATTTTCTGATTCATCTCTACAACCTCAAAATTTCAACCACCAAAACCCAATTATTTTGTTCATGGATAGGTTTTGTTCCCTTGCACACTTGGACACCATATTATGATGTCCCTTTTCATGTCATATTTATTTCAAATAAAACATTCTACTCTACCTTAACTTATGTTAATAACTAACACTTTCATTATCATTACTTATGTGAATTTATTTGATAACCGATAAAATACAATTTCATAAATATAGAAAGTAGCCCATCAACTTTATCAATATTTATTTTTTGTCTTTTAATTATAAATAAGTTCCCTAACTTAATGATAAAATGTTTGAAAAACTTTCAAATTTCAAATCATGAAATACAATGTAAATATATTTAATTTTGGATACTGAAAATGCAACCAGTTGACATATTTATCATTACAAGATTAATGAAAGAAACATTTTCTTGCTTAATTGTGAGAAGCTAAAGCTAGTCTAGGCCCATATTTGAGTCCAAGTCCAAACTAACATTAAGAGCACTCTTTTGGAACTCTTTGCGAAGCCCATTAACTAATCATTGCAGTATTTCATTTAGCATTTGAAGGAAAGATACTTAGAATATTCTTATCTAAGGCTAGGACAATCATTATTTTTTAAGTTAGCTTTTAAGAGTGGTTTATTTCTATTATAATATCAGAGTTTATCCAATCTTAATATTAGGATATCCATACAGAGCTAGTCACTAACTAGGCCAGATTCATTTCTAATAGTAACTCCCACGTAATTATAACAGTAATGATAATAGTAAATAGAAAAATAGAAAAATAGAAAAATTTTATATATGAACATCATAAAGGTTTTTACACCTATGAAATAATAAAATAATAACATTTTTACTTTTATAGTTGATTTTTTTTAAATATTTTTATATCTTAAAATAAAAATATGATATGATTGATAATGGATGAGTATTTATTAAAATATAAGCTGTTTATCTATCACCACTTATAAAAATATAGTCATAATAATAACAATGATTATATTTATTTATTTTTGTATTTTCAAAATTATATTAATTTTAGAAGTTGATCTATATGCATGAGTACTATTTCAATCAGGTATCAATTTCCAAAACTTCAACATAAATATTGAATGGATATAAATATAAGTACAGATAATACTCAATTTTTTAAAATTCATATAAGAATGAAAATATATTTATTGCATCTTAATTCTAATATGTAAATATTATATTATCAAGGAAATTTTACTGAATAAAAAAAATATAATCGATACAATATTTTGATGATGAAAAAAATTGTTTAAAAATTACTTACAGATTTTAACATTTTACAGAATTTTCTGTCAATGATAAATTTATCAATAAAATTTGTTTACAATGCATAATTTAATTTTTATTATTGATATTTTCGTCCGTAAAAGAGATATTAAAGTTTCTACTTTAGTTTTGATCGGTAAAAATTTCAATGATATATTTTTTTAAAAAACATATCGGTGAATTCATCGGTAATTGAACTTTATTTCAATTTTTTAGTAAATTTTTTTGATAATTAAATTTTAAATTTTTGAAAATCTACTAATAAATTGATCAGTATTTGATTTTTTAAAATTCGTTAATAATTTTATTGGTAAATCCAGATTTTTCTTATGTATTCTGTCTTAATATTTATCTTCCTTTTAATTGGCTAAAATATCTTTAATGTAATTTAAAAGTTTTACTATAACGTTTTTCTGTCATTAATTTCACAACTTACATTTAAAATAATAAAAAAACATGTACAAAATATATCTATTCTTTAATAAAAAAATGGAAAAAAATTATATCGGTAAAATATAAAAATAAATATAAATATTTGTTGGCCAAGTGAGTCAAAGTCCCACATTGGATAGAATAGACAAAGTTAAACACTATATAAGAATAAAGGCCCATAACAACATTGTCTTAAGGTTTTTATGTAAAAGTGGTGTCTAAGGTCTTATATGTGTAAGACTAATGTCATATAACTATATAGAAGCTCAATATCTCAATGACGATAACCTATATATGAAAAATATGAAAAAATATATAACCCAACAGTGGATAGAATATACTTGATATTTTGTTATATTTTGCTCTATGAAAAATATGAAAAAATATATAACCCAACAGTGGATAGAATATACTTGATATTTTGTTATATTTTGCTCTATATATAACATGTTCCTCCGTATAACATATCACATATATCTCTCATATTATCAAAAGTCCTACAAATCCCAACAATATCAACACAAATTTTTATTTGAATATTTGAAATGGAATACTGGAACCTACATCCATCCCATTCAACCTAGTTGTCATCCGTTGTGATTCCTAATGCAGACTATTGTCTGCTAACATCAAATATTAAAATTCACCAAATTCTTATAATACTACACACAAACCAAATTTTAATCTATTTCTGGCCTCCTTTTCTTCAAATCGAGATACCCCAATCTATAACTCAACTTCAATAATTGAGGTCCAAAGATTTCAATGAACTTGCCGCAGCAAACTACTGTGGTGAAGCTGTTATGATTTACGTCAACTCTTACAATTATAAAAAATAAAAACTTGAAACACAGTTGTTGGTGGATAAAATAATAAGAATTATCAGAGGAAGTTGAATTACAAACTATAATGAAGAGAATATTAGTTGAGACTTGTGACGTGTTTTACATTTTTTATTTGATATGTTTTTAGTGTAAAACTTCTTATCAACAAAAAAAGGATTCACTGAAACTCGTATATGATTATTCGATTAATTATGTCAAGAGTATATTAGAGATTCAGCTAATGCAAAATAAAGATTAGTTCCGATTGAAAATGGTAAAAAGAAGTAATAAAAACATTTTAAGAAAAAGTAGCAGGTGGATAAAGTGCCAAACTTTATTCATAACAACCAAGTGATGAAAGTTATTACCGATTATCGTGGAGAGTAAAAGGACGACCAAAATTTATAAAATAAAAAATTTATATATATATAACACTTGTGCTATTATTACAAAAATTATTTTAGTTGCTTTATTAAAATAATGTTTCAAAATTTTAATAATTAATTTTTTATTTTAAATTTTATTTGTTATTTCATATATTAATATTTATTGTAGTGAAAATTTTAATTTCATTAAATTCATCATATTATATTACATAAATATTATATATTTTTTTAATAAGGACTTAATGTCATTGAGTCATTAATCCACTATCTCAACTACATCAATAATCGAATAGAATTTCACAACTCAAAACTCTAGTCAGAGAAAAGTCACTTTATTATCTCTGTTTTTTTTAATGTTTTAAATAAATAGTTAGGCAAGAAAGTCTAATCTCTCAAGTTAGATTATACTTAAGAAAAGTCTTCACAAAATAATGACTCTTAGAATTAGAATGCTAAAAGTTGTAATTAATTACTATAACGTTTATGAGTGAGTTTAAGTTTGATCGGTTAATTTTTTAATTAAATTTGTTTGTTTGGTTGAATGGATAAACTTAAGTTTGAAATTAAGTTCGATTATTTAAATAACTCAAATTTAACTTTTATAATTGACATCGATAACTTACTACTTGTTTATCTAAATTGATGATAGGATTTCAATGATTTATGTTGTATATATACTGTAGAAACTATAGAATTGTGTATGGTTGATAATATTAAAATTAATTTAATAATTTTGTTATATTTGTAATAGTTGAGAATATATATATATATATATATATATATATATATATATATATATATATATATATTAAATTATGAAAACTGATTTTTCTAGAATTTTGAATCTCACATACTGCATTAGAAGCACATATCTGTGTATGTTAATTATCATTTTGAACTAAAATATTGATCAAATAATAACTTTGTAAATTTGAAAGGGAAATTAAGAAAAATAATTAAATTATGAAAGAGTTAAATAAAATAAACTCAAACTTTTTTTAAGCAAGTGATATTAAGCTTTATAATGAGAGATGTTTAAATAAGTTAAAAATAAGTTTTTAATGAGAGACATTTAAATAAGAGAGGCAATCTTTACCAAGCCAGATTATCTCGATTCAGAAATTGTTTGGGAATGTTGGGTTTTATTTTCTTGAATAAAAAATTCCATTCATATACCTTCGTTTCAATTAAATAGCTCTATATTTTGACTCCGTATATAACTGAAAGGAAAATAAATGTTTTTCTAACTGAATTCCATATTAATTTCAACTTGGAGAGTGTGACTGAAAGTTATAGTTTCGTGTATCTCTCAACTAAGAGTAGTAAACGATAAATAATATTAAAATACACAATTACTTTCATGAATGTTCAATCTATGTAATTGAATAGATTTAGTGTGATCTCATACCCAGCTAAATGTTTTTTTTTTCAAACATAAAAGTCTTAAATTTTGATGGATTCCCCAAGCCAAGTGAAGATGGAGTGAAAGAAATTGAGGTCACGTCTCTCGCTATATAATATGCTATCAGTAAACATCAGACTCTAATTAGGTATTTTGCATGTTCTATGTCCTCTATTATTATATGCATCCACGCGATTCATTGGCCAGTCATCACTGAACCACAACCACCAATAACCCTTACTTCTCCATCATTAAGATTAATGTTTCAGATTCCAATGAACAAACCTAGAAGGAACTCCAATTATATGTGTTCAAGTAACTGATTTCTAGATACACACCATTTTCCCAACATCATAAAAAGTAGTGACACAAAGTCTTACTCCTCAAAGTGTCACAAACTATATATTGTAACCCAGTAAAGCCATCACTTTGGCTTTTTAAAACGAAAAAAACAAAATTGAGCTTTTGTCTATTAGTTTGAGATTTTAGCATGCATTTTGGTTTTTGAACGAAATGAAGAAACAGTGTGAGATTAGGAGATGATCTAGGCCTGAAAGTCGCCAAAAATTGCTGAAAGGGAACCTATATCCGGAATTCTAGGTATATGGCATGTTGGTATGCACCAAGCCCCCAAGATGAACGTACAAATGGTGTTGACAGTATTCTGTGTTGAAAACGTGTAACCTTTATTTTATTCTCATGTATTGACGGGTGCTACATCTTTTTGCACTGTGCATGCTGCATATGCACTTAAAGTCAGCGTAAACTTTGCAAACATATCTTCCAACTAAAGATTTGCTATACCATTCTGCTCTATCTAATTAAATCAGGACATAGTTTCGTGATGATGTGTATGTGTGCCCTTTTAGTTTTTAATTTCATTTACCTTATGTATGGGTTTTATGAACCTCCACTATATCTTGTTCCCATCATGGTTGGGTTAAGGAGAAGTTTTTCATGTAAAACACTCTTAAAATTTTAATCTTTTGTCATATTTAATAAGGAAGCAAAATACTGAACATACTACTTCGAAATTCTGACTGTAATGAGAAGTTTCAGAAGCAGAATTTCAGACTACTTAATCCACATTTCTTTTTTCTGAACTATTACATGTTTATGATTTCATCTAATCTTTGTAAAACATATTTAATTTTTCAGTTTATAAAAAAATAAGACCTAATTAATTACATAACATATTTACATTTTTTCTTTCTTTCTCCAGCTGTCAACTTGTATAGTGATATCTATTCCATACATCATTTTCCTAATTCAATTTATTCTTGTTTAATGAATACGTAGGTAGGGTTACCCAAATTCCCCTTAGTATATGGTCAAGGTGACAAACATCACAGTAACTGACAAAATTGAAACTCAATTGGTTTGAAGGAGAAAAACGGTTGCACTCATTAATTTATTTCTGGCATTTATACAGCCGTCGAATTATGAACTTTATTCTAATAATTCCCTTTCCTTGAGGGATTTGAAGTCATTGAAATTCGCACACCATTCCAAGCTACAATGAAAGAATACACAAGATGCAGCCCTTGAAGAAAGTGGACTTCATACCTAATATGGACCCAACATCAAGATCTCAGCCATAGCCATAGCTTGTCCCATTGGACTAATTCAATGGGTACTACGTGCCAAATTTCTTCAATAACACAGCATAGAGGCGTAGCTCATTTAAGGCAAGGAACAGAGTTTGGAAGAAACAAAGTTTTCATTGAGTGGAAGTTTCGCAAGTGAGTGGGCCTTAGTTTTCCCAGGGCCAACTTGGAAGACTTTGAGCCTTCTATTATTGCCTTTTCTCCTACACTTCTGGGAAAGGATCCAAAACCTGGCTTTTTTATTTATCATCATTTATCTTATGTCAATGTTACACGTAGACACAGAACAAGTGGGTGGGGGCATGTACTATGTACTACTTCGATGAAATTCAACCCAGCTCATGTTTCCGAATTCTGATTTGCTACAACACATTAAAAACAACCAAGGTTCAATTCAAGAGAAACCATTTGGTTTCATTTCTCATCATCATCATCATCATCATCATCAGAGTTAGAATCAACAGGTGACAAAATGAACATATAAAAAGGTAGCAAAGTCATACCGTACTGAATAATGAGTAAATACATTATTACTATATGCATATATCTTCTGTACAGTAAAATTTAGAATCAAAGCCAAAAATAAAATCAGACCCTCTAAGATCTGATATCAGACTGTAAACGTTGCATCTATCCTCCTATCCTATCAATTCAAAACCCAAAATTTAAAGAAGAAAACAAAAAATGGAGAAACTTGTGCAAAAAGGACATTCTTGTTGAGCTCAATTCTGAGGTGTGGAATCCAGCACCGAGTTATGCCTCTTTGAAGGGCCTGAAGGTGGTATCGGCACCCCTTTGGGGAAGAAGTTGAAAACAAGGCCTCTGTATTGAAAACGCGGTTGTTGCTTTGGCCGGAGAAGTTCTGAGCTTTTATTCAGCCTCATAGTTGCCCCGGTCCTTATTGCAGTGCAGGAACCAACAAGAAGCAAGTAAACAAGGAGGGAAGCCAGAAAAAAGGCTTTGCATGGAAGATGAAAGGTTTTAGAATGATGAGAAGTGGCCATGGAAGTGGAAGGATCGGAATAAGGGAGTTTTGCTTCAGCAGGATTTTAGGTTGTTATGAAGGAAGAGGTTTAAGGAATGTGTCGAATTTATTGCAGAGAATTTTTGACTGTGGAGAAACTAAGGAAGTGGTTTTATATATGGTGGCTTGCATGGGGAGCAATGAAAAATGGGGGTTTGTGATGAAGGGTAGGAAATATGAACAAGTAAAGTGAGATGCACGCAATAGAGACTATTGAAATTTTGAGGTCAACGTTTGTTAAAAAATATTGAATATTTGGGTACAAGTATTTGGCGCCGGCTATGCTTGGACTTGGGGCACCAAGTTTATTACTTTAAAGTGTATGAAAATGTCTTATTTCTAGGTCAATAACAACGATCGATTTCCCAGGAAAACATACCAAAACGTGTGATCGTGAAAAATTGAAAACATGAGCACATGTTTGAAACCCCGACAATTAAAAAACGATTAATTGTCACCGTCAAGTTTCCCCTCATTTTTACGAAGTTTGGGCAAATTAATCGTACAAAAATACAGAATTAGAATCACAACTCTGATATGGCATGTAATGCAGACAGAAAATCCTAGATCTTGAATTCTTCCACCTTTCTAATTTCTTAAGGAATCTTAAATCATGTTTCACGCGCACGAAGTTTTGATTCAAACACGTATGTATGGCAAACGTGGCATTGTAAAAATGTAATAGTCTAAACTTGTGTAATGTCTTTGAATGAATGATGATTTCACATAAATCACCACAATAAGTCATGAATGAAGTAAATATAATAATATATTGATTATGCGATGCTCATAAACTCAACGCTACAAACAATTTGAAATGAAGTTAGTAGGATTTTATTTTTGGCATGACACAGTTTTGATGGGTATGTATGCAGGATTGATTTATAGAGAAACAAAAATTGCTGGAGCGCGTGGACCTCAACATTATGTTTGGCAAACCTTACATTTTTGGCAACAAAGAAGAGAGACTCTTTGGTGAAAACTGAATAGCATTAATTATTGGCATCTTTGTTGAGAAGCCATTTAATAATTCTTACTAAGTGCTAGCTGTCCATGAGATGCTAATTTTTTAGTTCTTATGACATCATTAATTGGGGTGTTTATTTGGAAAATAAAAATATGCCTGGGGTTTCTTCCTTCCACTGAAAAACAAATCTTTTGCGTGCAATGATTTTGTAAGAAAACAACCATTTTTTGGGTCCACTTATCCTTCTGGTACCTTCAACGTATCGACACTAACACTAAAGTAAATTAACTTTTTCTCTTCTTCATCTTTTTTAGCCTTATCTAAAGAAATTATCCAATGGTTATTACTAATAGCAAGCATCCTCAATCTCTAAACAATACTTTAAACTTTTCTGATTGTTTACTGCCAGAACAATAATACGAGCAGAATGTTTTCACTGAAAAGTAATTACATATTCATAGGTCATTTATTGGATTATCATTATCCATAGCTTATAACAAACAATGTGGTCGATTTGAAACATGATTAAACGTGTTACGATGAAACATGAAAATAAGGACAATGGACAAAAGTGACAGTGTGTATAGATAACGCATTTTAAAATACGTGTGGCAGCGGCTTGATGGCATGTGCAATTTGTAGAGAAAAATTTATGTTGTTGAACGTGCTCGTTTACTGATTAAACTATGAACATGGTGCATATAAATGAGATATTGTCTCACTGAATAAGTTAATTTAGGAAGGTTTTAATGTTTGGATTATAACAGAATGAATTAATCGGATATAAAAACATATTTGAATTGGCGAATAAACTGAAATGATATAATTATAAATACATGTAAATGAAAAGATAAAGATAGTGAATGTGGAATGATGATGATGACGTGAAATTGTGAAATGAAGGATGGATTGAAAGTGGGAAAGGGGTTAAAGAGAGGAAGTAACGGAAAGGGAAAAATATTAGAAGAAGAAAGTGTGAGCGACAAAGAGCAATGGGCAAAAGAAAAGAAAAAGCGGAGATTATGGAAATGTGTTTGGTTGAATATTGGATTGTTGTCTCTGAGAGAGAAGTCTTAGTTAGAAATTGGGAGTAGCTATCTGCTCAGACTTTACGGCTTCAAAACAATTTTGTTCGTGTCATAACGTCACAGATTCCCTTTTACAAAAACTATACATAACACCAAAAACACATCTGTATTTTTTTTATATTCAAATAATATAATTTTTTAAAAATAAATAATTGAGAATAGTTTCAGAAAACTATCTGATGATTATTTTTAAGAAGATAAGTTTTGTAATCGATTTTAATTAAGTTTGTGTTTGGATTGAAAAATGAATTTGACAAACTCAAGGATTTGAGAAAAAAATAGATGAGAACGAAGTTGTTTAGATTTTTTTTTTTTAAAGTTAATACAAGTTAGTGAATGATGTAATAAGTTTAATAAATTAAAAAAAAATAATTGAAATATTATTATTAATTATATTTATTATAAATATTTGTTATTTTAGAATAAAAGACAAATTTTATTAAGTATAAATTAATTATATTTATTAGAATAAGTTTGTGCTCAATGTAAATTTGTTGGATCCAAACACTACATAAAAGAAGTTATGAAAATTTTAAATATAATTTATTTTAATTTATTAAATAATATATTTATTTAGTGTAAAATCACTCTAACATGAATGAACGAGGATAATTCATTTATATATATATATATATATATATATATATATATTTCGACTTGATCTAAGTTTGATTGAATATATTATTAGGAATAATGATTGTATTCTTGAGGTATTGTCCACTTTGTAGTGTTGGAGTTTCATTATGATTTTGTCCTTAAAAAGCACCTCAGATGACACGTGTAGTGGAACAATATATATAGCTAATTTTTTGTGTAATTCAAGTTTTTTGTTCCACAATAAAAAGTTATGTTTGTAATTTTTAAATTTATATCTAGGATAGATATACAATCTTATTAATCTTATTGGAGTGCTTTTATGAGTTTAAATTTTATATTGAATAAAAATAAATAAATATTATATAAAAAAGAAAATCATCTAAAATTAAAAGATTCATCAAATCTTTTCCGCTCAATATTTCAAGAGAACTTACCATTTCATCATATTGTATTAATAAAAATACCAATTTATATGAACTATAAACACTATTAGAAAATATTAAATTAATAATGAAATTTTATTGAGATGAAAAAATTTGATAGTAAAACAAAATGTATCAACGAATTTTAAAATGTTCATTACTCATGGAATATCTGTAAATAAAATTGATTGGTAAAACATAATTTTTGTTATCAACACAAATACTTGTTGATAACAAACATATTCTTAAAATTTATTGATAAGTTAAAAATTTTATTATTGACAAATATTTATCAGTAAATTTCGTCAATAAAATGGACATTATAGTTTTTTGCTTTAAACTTTGATAATTTTATGATAAAATTTATCAATAATTTAATTTTTTTTCTAATATCTTATTTATGCTTTTTTTTAATTCATTAATAAAGAAGAAGAATATGAACACGAACAAGAAAGAGAATAAAATTCTAAATCACGATATTTACTTACAAATTTTACCAACAACTAAAATTTATCGATAATATATATATATATATATATATATATATATATATATGAATAATTTCTGACAATTATTTTTTATCTATCAGTAAATTTTTTTGACAAACATTTTACATATGGATTTTTTGTTGTTGATAATTTATCGATCAAGTTTTTATATCCGTCAATAAAATTTATCGACAAACATTTTACAAACGAATTTTTTATTGTAGATAATTGTTATTTATTGATATATTTTTGTTTGCATTGCAATATTTTCTAGGAAAATGACATGATAAAATGAATAAAATTCATTATATGTTTATGAAAAACACATAGAAAATATGATTAAATTTATGAAAAATGCTAATAAATGTCATAAAGACACAGTTTAAGTTATAATTAATGATAATTGCTTTCACTATATTTATGTTGAAATATTTATTTAAAGTATAATTAATGATACTTGATTCCACTTTATTTATATTAAAATATGGAATAATTAACTCTTCTAATTAAACTAATATAAATTCATATAACATATTTTCTAAAGACAAAAGGACTGTTTTAAAAATTCATATATAATTCAATGAAATCTCAATTTCATATTTTAATTGCTTTTCTTTTTGTAAAATTTGTATATATTTAACATTTTATTACTTGACAATTGATATACTTTGCTTAACTTTTTTTTATGTTTGTTTGTTACTTTATATTTTAAGTTTTTTTATGTTTAATAATATTTTAATTTTTAACAACATTAAAATAAAGACAAACGATTAAAAAAATAGAAACAATACAACAATATTAAAATTATTTAATTATTTTTGAGCTTTTTCTATGTATATTAAATAAATAAATGATCAATTAAAATTATATAATATTTATGGACATTTTTGTTATCTAAATAAAATAAAATTGTTATTTAAGATCTTTAGAATACTGGTCTTAAATTTATCTATGCTCTTACATGTGTTAAGATAATATTAATTATTCTTATATAGTCAGGATCGATTCATCCTTTTGATAAATGATAATAATAATAATAATTATTATTATTATTATTTAATATGTCTAAATAAAGAGACCCGAAATGTACATATAAAATGCACTTACATTTAATTAGTTTAAAAGGGATATGAGTGAAAAAATAACCTATTTCAAAACAATGTTAAAAGTAACATTTCAGCTGGATTTTAAGGTTATTTAGAGCCATGAAGTATTGTAACTATAGAGAAACAAAATGTACTCTAAATGAAAAGTAAATGTGGCTTTCAAGATTCAAGTTGTAACTTCTAAGATATTTTAAATTAGCTGAGATACTTTAAACCTAATTTATAGTGTAACTTAACTAATACTGAAATTAACATACTTAATACACTTCAAATTCTTGGCCAGTTGATTGTGTTCAAAGAATACTTAAGTCAACTTGTTTTTGCAAAGTTTTCCTATATATTAATAACAAGCAATCTAAAAAGATAGGAGTTAAGAAAGATTTATACAAATGAAGCTCAAATCAAATGAAGTTTTGATGAACTCTTCTATCTGAGATTAGCTTCACCTGTATTTTCAGGTGTTTCTCATGCACTTAACACATGTTTCTATTAACACCAGTAAGTTATAAAGGCAAAAATATGTTTACTAACTCTGTCTTGAATAAATTAAAATCAAACAATATAGGTGAGAGAGATTTTTATGAAGAAATTAGTTAGTTGACGGAAAGAAGAAACTTGAAGTAATCGACTTGATATTTCTTTTTTCACTAGTGCAGAATTACATTTTTACCTCGCATTATAGGTCTCGGTTGGCAAGGAACTGAAGCCTATAATGGCGCGGTGGCAATTTTGCAATTACAGGCAACTTTTATGCCTCGGTTCACCTAAAATCCGAAACCAAAAGCAGTTATAGGCCTCGATTACAAAAAAATCGGTGCCAAAAGGGGTGTTAGGCCTCGGTTAAGAAGGCCCGAAGCCAAAAAGGTTACCCAAAATTTCAAAAATGCCATTCTCATTTTGACTTATAGGCTTCGGTTGGGAAAAAGTCGGTGCCAAAAGTGATGTTAGGCCTCGGGTGTTAGGGAACCGGGGCCAAAAGGGGTTATATGCCTCGGTTCTAAATTGAACCGAGGTCATATAGTTTAATTAGGGCTCAAAATTGAACCCCCTTTCTTCCTCGCGCGCGCTGCTCCTCCATTTCTCTCTGCAAATTCCGGCCACTACATCGCGCGCTGCTCCCGTGCTGCCACTGCCACTGTCTCCCGTCGTTGTCTTCTCCTTCTCTCTCCGCGACTTCCGGCGAGAAAACCACGCGAGCCCCCTACCGCCGTTTCGTCTCGCCTCTGGCCACGCTGCTCCGGCAGTCGTCCCTCTCTCTGTCTCGCTGCAACTTTTCCGGCGTCCCTCCACCACCACGCGAGGTCTTCTTCCACCAACGTTGGGTTGCCACCGAACTTTCGCGCCTCCGGCCACTTTGCTCCGACCACCGTCGCTACACCTCCATTTTGTGCGCGAACATTTTCCTTTTTTTGCCGCAATTGTCGCGCCACGGTTTCTTGAAGGTAAATTTCTAACGCGTTTTTTTTTTGTTTTCTGTTTTGTGTATGTTAATTTTCAATTTTAGTTATTGTAAGTGTTAATTTGCATTCAGATTGAAATTGTTTTGAGTGTTTTGATTAATTTTGTGAGAGGATTGAGTCTCAATTTAAGAGCATTGTGTCTTCAAATGTAGAGCATTAAGTCTGAATTTAAGAAAATTGTAAGAACACTATAATTAAATAGGTAATATATGATGTTAATGAAATTGTTGTTTTTGCTTTTATTTGTTACTTATGACTTACTCTTGTGTTTTTTGTTATCTCTTATAGCTCTCAAACGCGTTGAATTGCATCATCTTCCACTGTCATCTGCTTTTTACATGCTCCTAGGTTCCTAATTCTAATATTTTCCTATGATGTCAATATGTTGTTTGGTTTATATATTTTATTAATTATTTGTTAAAACATGTTGTTTGTTTTTCTTATATGTGAGTTAGCCTTAGTTTCCCGTTTGAGATTCAATACGAAAATTATGTATTGTCCCCGAGTTTTCATTTTGAAAAAACTACATTTTTTTAAAATTAGATATAAGGATATAAAATACTAATAATTTAAATGTATTGAATCTTGAATTGTCTGATTGGACAGTTTAAGAAGATTAATCACTTTCTAGTAATTATGTGTGTATTTATGAAAAATTGTAGTTACACAACCATACGTAAGACATTGTGATTATAATAATAAAAAAAACAAATTTAAAGAATTTAATTTTCGAATCAGTTGAGAAATAAGTATGTATTACAATTTAAAAATGAATTATAATTATAAGACTAATATTAAAGAAATGTATTAATTAACATATTGCTTAATAAGTGTCAATACGTAGTGGATTTTTTTTAGAAATGTTAGAAACTTACTCTTAATTGTGTTATGAGATAGCAATTGCTCATAATTTAATCTCATATTTTTTGTGCAAATTTCAAGTAATAAAATTGAGAAAAATTTGCTCATGTGAGAATTATACATGAAGGAGATGTTATTTAAGTGATGTAATAAGATGTTATAAAATTAGCAATTATAATATTTTAATAAATTTAATTAGTAATATATTTAAGTTTATATTTTTTTGGTTTTTATATTTATTTAATTAATTGAGTCTCGATATTAGTTAAGTACAATAAAATAAATTTGATTTATTTTTTATTAAATTATTATTAACACCGTTTAAAATGTTATGCTTTTACTTAAAACGTCTCTATTTTTTTTCTATCTCTATCTTCTTTCACCTCCTACCACTTCCTTCAATATTCCTAAATAAACTAATTGTTTTATGATTCGATTTATATTTTTATGACTTTTTTTAAATATAAAACTGTAAGAAATCATATAATGTGATTATAAAAATCATTCTATGCATAATCTTACCTTTATTATAAATTATATAATATTATAGTTGATAAACATTAATATAATATAATTAAACCCTAAATATTTTTTAAAATCTAGATTTATTTACTTATTTAATAAGTTACTGATTAATTTCAAATATATATTATTATATTTAAATGCAAAAAGCTTTTTGTTTATATCTTGATTTTCATGCGAACTCTCAAGTAAACTGGTTAATGGATGAAAATGTAAATTAAAAGAAATTCAAGTAAAATTAGATTTTAATGAATTCGGGATTTTTTACCATATTTCAAATTTTCTTATTGGATTTATTTGTTTCTGAATAGCATGTCTAAAGTGATAAGAAAGACAAGGGGGAAATAAACAACCCATGGCACCATGGCTTCTTAGTTATCACTTTACATCTTCAACCTCTACAAACGTTGAAATTTTAAACTTAAGGATAGACATACAAAAACAAGTAATAATTTTTTTTATGCTACATATAATTTTAATATATTAGAACTATTAATTATAAAACTAATACATAAAGTAAATTACAAGATATAACAAATATAATTTATTATTTACAATAAATATGAAATACATGTCTAAACAATATAAATCATAATTATTTTTTTTTTTGAATAAATTAAAAGTACCACTTTGAATGTCCCTCTACCTTTGTACTTTATCAGACACATTACTCTCATATCTAAACTAAATGTCCAATGGCCACCCACATTGAAAATAGACTGGGGGCCCAATTGTGGCCCATTCATATATGCAATTACGAATTTCTAGTACAATTAGTAAACTCAAATTTATAATATTATATATATATATATATATATATATATATATTATAATTTTAAGTAGTGAACACAGAAATAGAAATTTAAAATAGAATTAGGTTTAAATTTATTAAGTATATAATTTTTATCTTCAATATTTCAGTAAAGATTATATCATCAAAATAATTGTCAAGTTTATAAACACACGGAACAACATTATTAAACATAATTATTTTGTTCAATGAAATAGAAAATATTATTATTTTTTCTTTTACAAGTATTTCTTAAATAGACATTAATCTTACTCCACCCATGATAATATTTTTATAGTTTACCTGTAGAACTTTTCATTCCACGATTATTATTATTGTTTATTTCTAAAATGTAAATGCTTGTTTTTTTTCTTATAATTTCAAATGATAAAGAAAAAAAATTCGTATCTCACTTTTATTCATAATCCAAAAATAGAAAATATATTTATTTTGATACACAAACATGCCCTTCAAGGATGTATTGTTTTTTAAAAATATGAATCTTAGGTAGTATTCCATTTTCTTTTTGTTTTTATTAAATAAAATAGATAAAAAATATTATCTGAAAATATTTAAAATTAAGCAATCTATTTTTTTATAAAATAAAAAAGAGAAAATTTAGTTTCCGAAAAAAAAAGGAGCATTTAGAAATATTTTACGTAAAAAATACAAGTTGATTTTTGAAGGAAAACTATTCCCCGAAAACAATTTACGAAATTTCCTGTGTAAAAATAAGAAATCATTGTCAATATCTACATAATTTATTGCACTCATATTATTTATGTGATTTATTTTGTAAATAAAATTTCTCAATGAAAGCTCTTAGCATTTGTGAATTATTTTTTGAAATCTTTCTTATGATTATAGATTTGCATATAATAATATTTGAATAAATGGCAAAAAAATAATTAAATAATGTATCTTGTGAATTTTCTTACAAACTATTTTTTCATAGGAGAACAAAATAAAATACTGGTTTAATTTATTATATTTAAAAAAGCTTACTAAACTCTAACATGATTTAAGAATTTATGCAAACAAAACTATTAATCATTACTTTTATTCACCTGATTATGAATGATTAATAATTAATTTAGAAGTTCTTAATATTAGCTAAAATTTTAAAACGATAAATGAAAATAACTCTAAACACTCATTTTCTATATTTTGTATCAACGTAAAGTGTTTTATTCATTTAATTTCTAATGATTTTATAAGGTTATTGATTAATATTTGAAATTTGGTACCAATATTATTACAACTAACAAATACTTACTACAAATAACATCCCTAAAATATTTTGTTGTATCTAAATAAACCAAAACAAAATACGGGTGAATTCGTTTTTAAAAAATAATATTAATTAATATAAACATTATAATTTAACGGACATGGAAAAAAACGTGATGCAAGTTTAAAGAATATAAAAAAAAAGACGTAATGGATGAAAAAAATTATATTTCATTGAATTTAGTTGTTTGTTTATGTGAGGTAAGTCACAGAATGAAGTTTGGGTGGATGAAAGAAATAGCTTTTGAAGGAGAAGGGATGCAAAATCACAATCTGTATCATAGCGAATTGATTCATGCACAGGCCGAATCCATTCATGAATACAAAAAGTTGTTACAAATTGATTCATTCAGCAATGCCGAATCGATTGGCTACAACTTTCATTCTTTGTTTATATTATGCTTGGGTACAATCCATACAACCTGCATCTTTTTTATATTATGCGAACGTAATTTTACAAAAATATTAAAAACAAAACTTAATAATACTTCCCATTATAACAATGACAACTTTCTCCGGTGAATAATAATAATAATAATAATAATAATAATAATAATAATAATAATAATAATATATTATTAATAAAAATATAATAATAGTAAAAACAGTGACATTAATAATAAATTATAATTTTTTAATTTCAAATAACAATTTTAATTTTATTTTAACATTATTTCTCTTATTTCCATTTAAATTTACATTACATTTATCATTTATCATGAAGAATAAAATTAGAATCATATAATTTAATCTATTAAAAATAAAAATTAAATAAATTTTACTAATCACATCATACATAAATTTTTCACTAACATCTACTCAAATCAAAATACTTTTTTTTAATTCAAACAACTTAATCTTTACTTATAAATCAATTATAATTTATTCTTCAAATTCACATCTGAATTCAAACATAACATAAGTGATAAAATAGGCTCCACTTTATAAATTGGTGCCAATAATTTATAAAATAGATAAAATAAAATAATAATAATGTAAATTAAATTGGATTAGTTTTTACCTATTTACGTGTGATTTAAACATGTTTAAGTTGAATAAATTCATTTCAGAAATAAAAATTATAATTTTTAAAAGTTTATAAATATAGTTTATAAAACAAATTAATATATTTAAAAATTGAAATTAATTTTATTAATGTGATTTATCTTAAGATAATAAAAACTTGTTTAATTTATAATTATTTAAAAAAAATATTTTTAACTCATACTAAAATGATTAGTTTGGACTATAATTGAGATGTCTGTCGTTTATTTATTTATATATATATATATATATATATATATATATATATATATATATATATATTGGCGGAGTTACATAGGAGTGGGCAGAGTCACGATTTCAAACTTTTTTAATTTTTTTTTTTAAGTTTTATGTATTTAAAATTTTTTAAATTATATATTTTTAATTTTTTTAAATTATGTGTATATTTTAAATTAGATAGTAATATACTGAAAATTAATAAAAAACAAATTAGGTTTTTTTTATAAAGTAAATCATTTATTTTTAATAAATAGTACAATATAAAATTAAATATAATAAAGAAAAAAATTGTTAAGATCATTTTCATTTATTTTGACATTATTTTTTATGTTTTTTCACGTGTTAGTATTCATTTTTTACTTTTACCTAATTTCTTTTGTTATTGAAAAAAAAAGTTAAATAGAAACTCATTATTTTTGTCATCATCTTTTTCATATCTTCTCTTATTCTTAAAGGAAAAAAATTTTCTCTTGTCTCACTAGTGCAATACTTGTTTAATATTTAGTCCTATTTTTTTATCTCATTACCCTTTTGTATATTCATTTTTTATGAAAAGAGAAGAGCAAATAATGTATTATGTGATTTTTTATAGATGATTTTTAAGTGTAACTTGATTATTATAATTATTTGAGTTAAATATGTTTTTGGTCCCTTAACTTTCAGTGAATTTTGGAATTAGTCCATTTCGAAACTTTGAACCAATTTAGTCCTTCATCTTTTGAAATACGTGGATTTAGTCCTTTTAATCAAATTTTG
>Ga0214544_1001646_pt1 | contig 46890 bp, 35 predicted proteins | sample CNSS3metaG_FD_160074 | JGI IMG/M metagenome (GOLD analysis project Ga0214544, IMG submission 160074) | Root nodule microbial communities from cowpea collected in UCLA plant growth center, Los Angeles, California, USA - CNSS3 | ecosystem: Host-associated > Plants > Roots > Nodule | place: USA...
AAGAGGGTGTATGAGTTGTGAATGATGAGCTTGGATAAATCTTGGCATGTGATTTCAATGAAATGGTTGGTATCAAAATGGCATGGTATTGGTATGAGGTGAAATTCTATATTCATGGATTGGGAAGAATGAGTTGGAATGGATTCAACATGGAATATGAATGAGGATTTGGTTATAAAGGTTGGCATGAGAGTTATGTGCATGATAAAAATTACTTTATTGATTGAGTATGTTTGGTCTGTGTCAGTGCGTAATTCCATGAGCCTCTAGGTGAGACCTCATGGTAGTGCTTCAGTGGTCGGGACGTAATTTCATGACCCCTGTTAGTGGGAGTTCATGGTGGTGTCCCATCTATATAATTTGGTAAGGATTCAAGGTAAGGTTGCATCTTGACACTCTAAGGAGTCAGTTAGTCTCACTTAAAACGGACTGACTCTTGTGGTGAGAGTAGCAGGAGGCCTGAAACTCATCAAGGGCTAACCTTGTGTGTGGGGAATTGAGACATTGTAACACTTGTAATACTTAGCTCGGGGGTGAGCAGAGGTATCCATCACAAGTGCAATCATTCGCTGAATCCGACCAGATTATATGTATCCGGATGAGTCGTGTCGAGTCTAGTGTATTGCTTGAGGAGTCATAACATGTTTGGATGACATATACTACTTGGATTGTGTAATAGCATGTGATTGCATGATAAACTGTTTCCTACTCTAGCTTACCCTTTGTTTGTTTGATTGTTATGTGTGTGGTTTTCTCTTTTTGCGATGATCATCAATTTATTGATATGAGCAGATGCGAGAACTCCCCGTGGTCATCAGGGTGATGGAGGTTCCACTGCTTAGTTCGTGTTGGGACAGATCCCGCTTTTGAGAGTTTACTTTAGAGCTATGTCCCATGTATTATCTACTCTCTAAGTATTTATTTTAAACACTGTCGAACTATTTTCTCTGTCTAGTTATTGGCATGGTGGTGTGTCCTAGTATTTCATTATTAAGTACCTTGGATATTTGTAAGGAGTGACTTGATACTCCACAAATTGACCCTTTATGTTATCCTGTGTAATATTCCATTTGATTATGTTAATATTTAAATGGGGTGTTACAGATCTCCTTTTATTTATTTTGTTTAAAGATTATTTATTTTTTAATTTTAATTAATTTTACTATATATTTATTTTTAATTTTATTTATTTTCTAATTATTTTTAATATATATATAAAAATGAAAAATAATTATATGTATTGAATTTTAAAATTCGGTATATATATATATAATTTTGAAATTTGGTCCTATGTATACCAGATTTAGAAATCCGATAATTTTTTTTATCGGACTTTGAAATCCGATAACTTCCTAAACATGTTTGAAATCCGTTTTAGGTGTACAAGTGGGTGTGTTGAGTAAAAGTAAAAAAGATTATTTTGGGATTTTTTGAAAAATTTGGGAGTGTTAAAAGAAATCCTTGTGGATAGAGGAAGAAGTGCCTATTCCTTAATTATTTATAATGGGCATAATCAAGATATTTAATGGAAGTGATTCCCATCCATATACCACCTATTTTTTAGGGAAATGTGTTATATTTCAGAGCAACAATAACAAATGGTATTCAATGGAAAATAGTAATATACATGCTTAATAAAAACAATGCTCCTTAGGGAAGACCACAACCTAGTTACAAGTCTAAAAAAAATAGGAAACAATAGAGACAACTTTTCTATCCTCCCAACAACCTAAAGATATTGTTGGTTTATGCTTTAGAAAAAAGAAATTTATTTCTTATGAGGTTTTACTTCTTGCACCACTTCCTATCATTTTATTTAATTTCACTTTTGCCATTGAAAGTTTTATTTGAAATTTACATACGAAAGAGACACAATGAAGTGGAGGTGTTTTGTTCTTGTGGGGGAGTTTCATTTTTTGGTGTGCTTTTAACGTTGTTGAGAAAGAGGATTGATATTGGAGGTTGGAAGAGGGTGGCAACGGGTGGAAGAAGGTAATATTGAGGTATAGGGTGTGTATTTTGAGGTGCATTGTTTGGTAAGGGTCATTATGTAGGGCTGAAGTTCACTCAAGTTGGATTGGGTTCGGATACAATATGTCCAATCCAACATAATCCATATTTAACATTTAAAAATCTATTTTGACTATTTATTTTGTCGGGTTATCCAGATACATTTAATTATGAATATAATTTTATTCGAGTGTATTAATCAAATTTAACTTTTATTAAATTAAATAATAAAAAAAGTAATGAGTGAATTTAAAATAAAAAAATGAAAATTGTGAAAAATAGAACAAAACTTCCAGAAAAACAATGAGAACAAAACTTGAAAAACCTAGAAAATAACAAGAAAGAAATAGAGGTATGCGTTGGTCTTTTTAATACCAAATCCATAACTTCATTCACAACAACAAGCATGACATGAATCTTGTGAGCCATCTTAACCAAAACAATCATTTCGAAAGAATAGACCAACAAACATCATAAGCACACAAAAATTTGAAAAAATAGCACTAACAACAAAACCCTAGAAATAGCCAACTACATAAACCCTAAAATCACACACAAACCTCATTAGCTTAACCACACACAAACACATTTTTTCTACCAAACTTTTTCTCTCTCAATCCATAATGGCAGAGCACGGAGGCACCATGATAGTTTCGAGCATGGCTTCGGTGGGTGCAAGCATGGCGGTGATAAGAGTTGTGAACACCGTTAAAGGCCTCGCCGTGAAGAGGAGGATGTGTGAGTCTTTGTTATGAAGTTCAGACCTCTAATGAAAGAGGGTCACACGATTTTGGAAAGCTACACCGATTTATTTGTGTTGACGGTTTTTAAGAAGAAGGAAAGGCACTGGATGAGAGCATTGGGAAGGAGGTTTTTAGGGGTTCAGTGAAAGATTTAAAGTGGGGAAGAAGAAAGAAAAGAGAGGGCTACTAGAAAATGGGGGGGGGGAGGGGGGGGAAGAAGAATAAAGAGAATAATTTGGAAGAAATGAAAGAGATAGAGAAAAGGGGAAGAAGAATAAAGAAGAGGAGTGTTACTAAAAGACCGAGAAATTTAAATAATTAAATAAATAATTATTTAATAAATGCGGATAGTGGGAACCTTTATGGTAATTAATGCTGGAATTTATGATGTGGAATAATACTAGCTCAAATGGTTGATAGTACTTGGTTATATTGAGGGGGCTTGGGTTTGAGTCTTGTGTATGTCATTTGTGTTTTGTTTAATATGCTTGAACATGATGAGTGATAATATAATCCTATATTATAGAAATTATCATGAAACATGAATTGGTTGTGCACTTGAATTGTAATTGAATGGTTGTGTGTTCAAACCTTGGTGCAAAATAAGTTCCTTTTTGCTAAAATTATTTTTTGGCATGGATGAGAAGGGCTAGAAACCCTATCTGTAGCCAAGAGAGTATCAAGGATTTAGAGCAAACTTGGAGAGGAGACCAGGGCTGGAATAATTGTGGTACAAGAAGGACTTTATCAATTTCAAATTTTAGCAAGGATTATCCAGGTAAGAGGAGTTAAACCTGTAAATTGCATGTTAGTTGATATATTGCATGGTGTATGATATAATATTATATGTTTCCCTTTGAATAAGCTCGTATTTCTGGGTTTCTTGAAATTTTCCAGAAATCGCCTGGTTGACCTTCAAAGCCGCTAAGTGACTCATAGCATTTTCTGTGTAATACTGGGTTCCAAGGAGGAACCGCTTGGCGGCATGAACCGGTCGCCAAGAGACACATGTGTTCCAACCTAGTTTCTAGATTTTTGTATGAACCGCCAGGCGGTGATGAACACTTGCTAGGCGATGCTAGCGATATTGGCTCGACTTGGGTTTTTTACGCGTTCTAGGTTGTTTTGGTGAAAAAAAAATGATACTTGCATGAAATTGAATTAAGGAAAATGAGTAATTGTAGCATTGCACTGTGAATTGATCTAATTGGATGGAAAAGTAGTATATATGAAAATTAGGGTTTTAATATTGGGGATTTTAGGTCTTGAATCAAATTGCGTGGTTAAAGGCAATAGAATCCAGTGTGTTGGAATCCTAATGTACTAATGGTAAACACATGCCATGATTGAAGTCTATTGAGTGGAAAATCGAGAAACTAGTATGGAATGGGGAAATCAGGGTCTTGCCTGGCGGTAGGCTATGTACCGCTAGACACCAGCGCATAGTAAGTGACTTTGCGTGGTTGTGAGGTATAGTTTTGGATCTGGGTTTTTGGGGTCATGTGTTTTATGAAAGTGGATTTTGGGGTCATAAGACAGAGGCTAAGTGGAATAAAAAAAAACTTGGATTAAGAATGGGAAATAAATTGGGTGGAGATTTAGATTGGGAAATCTAAGATGCGAGGCCTAGTGCGTGACATGATTCCAAATACCAGTGATATGTATAAATATCTACTACAGTTCGGGACTTAGGAACTTGATATAAAGATGTAATGGTTGCTGAATTGGGATTGTGGGATAGTCAAAGTTAATGATAGAGTTCAAGGTTGGGTATGGACCTAATGCTAATGGTAAGAGTGAAACGTTCATAATTTGTAATAAGTAATGTGGAAATGCAATAGGGATAATGGTAATTGGTAAGATGACATAGAGTTGGGTCTGGAAGTAATGCTATCATGATTTAGAGAGAGTCAAACTAGGTTCTGCAAGAATGATAAACCAATAAAAGACTCGTTTACTAGTGTAGCTCCTGACGATGGAGTTTTAACCGCCAAGTGATAGTTACAAACCAGAAGGGACCTGGAGCACTTAGCTCTTAGAGATGTGGACGTTCTACCAGGCGATAACTGTGTGAACAGTGGCACTGGAGCGTGTGGAGACTGGCGGTGAGATTCGTCCCACCAGGTGATACCTACAAAGGCAAGGTGTTCTAAGGCGCTTGGCGCCTAACAGCAAGATGCTTCCGCAAGTAGTCTGCAACTGGCTTTCGCCTAGTGGCTCTAGAGCAGCGCCAGGCGATAATGCAGGAGCAGAGACTTATGTGATTTGGATATGCGTGGTCTATAAGGCTTTGGATGGTACCTTAAAGATGAACTTGCTTGAGTATTCCTTGAGTTGTGGATCATAATGGTATCTCTTGAGTTGTGGCTCGAGATAGAGGGTAAACACGTGGCATTCCTTAAGTTGTGGCTTGGAATGACATCCCTTGAGTTGTGGCTTGGGATGACGAATTAACATAAGCATTCCTTGAGCTGTGTTCAGATTCGCGAGTGTTACTGGTGTGAGTGTGCGAGTTGTGGCTTGTACGGAGGGTCTCCACTCGATTGAGCAATCACCAGTTGTGGCTAGTGATGTGTTAATCTTGTGTCGAGAGTACATTTTATGGTTCGTATTTGAAACTCCACCTGGCTTTACAGAGTGTGGTTCGTAGCATGGTTTCCCGCACGTGTTCTATAAGTTGTGGCTTGCAGGTGGTGGTAGCAAATGGTATCTTGAGATTATCATCTAAAGACGTAGAATATGGATAACGTGGTGATGGCCATGTGGTATAAAATCAAATGATAGAGTTCCTTTGATGAGTGTATGCATATCTATTTGAATTGTATATATAACTTTATATTGTTAGCTCACCTTATCTGCTTGTGTTTGGCGATGATTGTGTAATGCATTATAGGGAGTAAATGATGTTGTAGGTGGTGCTAGTGAGGCATAGATCGGAGCGAGGCATCATAGGATTTTATGAATTCCGCTTATTTTAGTTATTTTGTAATTTGGTTTTAAAAACAGTTTTGAAATTTTAAGGCTTAGAGTTTAATTTATGATTATTGTAATTGATGATTAATGTATGATTTTAGTTGTCCCACGTATTAGGGAAAGACGTTAAGATAAATGTGGTTTATATTTCAATATTGTTTTCTTTTATTAAAATTAGTAATATCCAACCAGGATGTTATAGTTACTAGGAGAAGAGTATTGAAGAAATGAAAGTTAGAAAGGCGACTAGGGTTTTGAACTCTTAAAGAAATGGGCCGTCTTGAGTATTTTCAAATATTTTTTTCCTGACCCGTATCTAATCCTTTATACCTGTTTTACCCGCTTTAATTTATCCATTTATATCTGAGTTCGCATCAAACCGACCGCCAACTTATCTTTTTTCTTCTGTTTGGTCAGGTGTGGTTCATTTCCCTTCTTAAAAAAATTCTACAATATGTTGTTGGATCTTTTTTTGCCATTTTCTTTCAGAATCCATTTTCTAGAATGTCTTACTTCATTGCACCTCCCCTATCCTCGATTACATAATTCGAAAAAAAAATACTCACCACCTTCTACAGTGTCAAAATTAGACACCCCAGGCCCCACACCTTCGCAATGGTCTTCTCTGGTAAAAAAGCATTGTTGTGTTGCGGGAGGAAGAAACACTCGATAGGGGCACACTAAAGGATGAATAAGAAATGATGGATGAGATGCACAATGAAGGAAGAACCACACTTTAGGGCTAAGTTAAATTGGATAAAAGTCACTTTTGACATTTCATAATTTTGATGGGGTGTAAGAATAAATATGATAAAGTGCTAAAAGCAAAAGCCTTCTTATGATTAGGCTAACAATGTATGAGACCCATTTATAAGAAAAAGAAAATAGTTGAAAAACTTTGTTTTGTAAAGACATAGAAAATGACATTTTAGAAGTGATAATGGTTTAAAAATAGTGAAACTTAATTATTTTATTATTAAAAGGTTTTAGTATAAATAAGATTCTTATAAACGAGTTTTATTATTTTAAAACACACCATCTCTCTAGAAACCTCTTTTCTAGAGTTCTTTGACTTCTCTCTATGATTTCTCATCCTCTGTTTGTTTGTTTGAAGATCATAGACCGCTAGGGTGATTCCTTTGGTGAACTCTTCCTTTTTGTCCGATCAATTTCTTCAACAATGTAAGTTGAATTTTTGCTCGTTTTCTTGTAGGTCTTCTATGTCCTAAAGTTCCGTTGAGCGACTACCTTTTACGAGAAGAATGACACTAAGTGTCAGAACTGCTGCTGAGTACCACCTTTGAGAACCAGTTTGTATGTTGGCCATGTTTTCTTCTTTGGCTGTTATATATATATATATATATATATATATATATATATATATATATATATATATATATATATATATATATATATGCTATGGAGCTGATGTATTTTATAATGTTGTTTATTATTAAGGGAAGTGATAATATGGTTGTGGATGTAAGTAATGAAAGAAGTAATTAGCCAAGAAGGGGGAATTGAATTGGTTTTTTTGAAAACTTTGGTCCCTTTTTAACTTGTAAAAACACCTATGAATGATTCAAAATAAACAAGAAGTCAATATATAATTATGTTGAACCATGCACTTCCAATCGATTGAAAACAAAGTTAACAGATTGATCTCATTAAACATATAACACAACAATATATTTCAACAATTCAAAATATAAAAGTAGTCGATTGAAATACTAGAAAATTCTGCAGAAATACGAATTTGAAGATTAACTCAGAAACATTATTTGAAACTTATCAAGACTGATTCCAATCAACAATACAAATAGAAATACGTGCTCAAATTATGTGAAATCACTTAAGAACCATTAAAAGACTATTAAAAGCATATTTCTTGAAACTTTATATTAAGAACCAAGGAAGGAGAGAGAGAGATACAAACACAAGCACACAAATTTTTATACTAGTTCACTTAAAGTTGAGCTACATCCAGATTGTCAAGGCAACCCGAGCGTGACTTGCACCATTTCAAAAGGTTTACACAATCCATAAGATTACACTTTCACAATATGCAAAAACAAACACTAAGACTCTTAAATCCCATAAAAGTCTCAACAAGTACAATATGATCCCACTTGTAGACCTGAAAAACCACCAGGCAACACCTAGAAACCTGGGAAAGATCAAACCTAAATGAAGGCTCTTGCTAGCCAACCAAACCTACTCCAAGTTCCCAAACCAAGCAAAAATGCTCTAAGAAGATCAAAGATCCTTCACGAACAACTGCACTTCTGTATGATTTAGAGAGAGAATTTTTCAAAAGTCTAGAATGATTTCGCGCTAAAAAATCTCAAGTTTCACAACTCTCTAAAAAATAAGAACTTATAGCCTATCTATTTGCATATTTAATAGGTTGATTTTTCCATTTAGTATGTTGATTTCACTTAACTTAAGTGATATCAACTGATTGAAAGTTAAAAGTTAATTCAGCTGATTGAATATGTAATTTATAGAACTATAGTAGCAAACAACAGGTTAAAAGACACCAATCGGACCCTAGACATCTACACAATGCCAAATTGTCTACACTAAGAGCATCAATCTTCAAACTTGTGATCTTCATATGAAACCTAAATTTAGCACGCACTGCAAGCTTGATCAAACACGTAAATATCAAGTCTTCACATATTCATCAATTTATCATAACTTCTTCACGTCCCAATGGAATATCTTTATATATCTTCATCAAATATTAAAGCACCAAATCATTTATGCTAATAGTCGACATGTATGATGATGGTGTTTGAGGAATTTCAAGGTCAAATTCTTTATGGTGATTATCATGTTTTATTATTTATTTATTTTTATCTTTTATTTTTATTATTTTATTATCTTTTCAGATATTTTAGGTTTTATTTAAGAAATTTGGAAAAGATAACTATTTGGTTGATATTTTGCAGATAAGTGAAAATATCAGATATTTAAGAAGATTATCAACAAAATCAGTGGAAATTACTGAATATTAAAATAACATATCAACAAAATTAGTTATCCACCGAGTTGGTTACTTCAATTAAAAATGAGAATATTTGAAGAATATATCAAAAATATCAAATCTATAAAGATTAAAAGATATATATTTAGGATATTCACTTACAAAATCAAGTACAAAGTTATAGGCCCAGTCTAATTCCAAAAATCTATAAATAAAGGGCTTGATAGAGGTCAAAAGCAACAACCCTTCAAGTAGAAAAGAAACCCCTTTTGGGGAAAATCCCCCTTTGGGGATAAAGGGAAATAAGGTAGAGACACATTCTGAAGGCTGGAGACATTCACTTATATCACTATTCTAGTATTTAGAATGTTAAGGAGTAATTGATTCCCTTATTCATGGGGGTTGGGTGTAATGTATTCTTAACTCTTTGTCAATTCCACTAATCAATATATTACTTTTCCATCATTCTTGTGTTCTATTTTTATTTTAACTGCATGATAATTATTGATTACATACTTGTGGGTCTCTAGTTATTGGACACGATATTAGAACCTAAACTAGAGTAGACAACTAATTGATTGTATATCTAGACATAAAGTACATCATTGATAATTCATAACAATTGAATTTTGATCATTAATGCAAACTTATAATAAAAATTTCTAAGACATTAGGGTTTTATTATTCAAGTTTAAACTTGTCGCTAAGACATTAGATTTTGTTGGATAAGGTGTGAATGTTAAAGTAGGAATTAGAAGAATTTTTTTTGCTTTGAATTGGATCATGAAACCTAATCTTAGTGAAACCTTTATCATATATTGTTTCACACCATATCTTTGATAAAAATATAAAAATACAAAAAAAGTTTGATTTTTGTTTTGTGAAATTTGTTGTTTAACTGAGTTATGAATTGCAAGAATTGTCACATGTTTCACAAGTCTCTTGGGAAACGATACTTGGACTTTCTACTTTATTACTTGTACGATTTGCTACACTTGCTTTTTTGGTTTTAGGTTAACTATTTTGTACATTAGCTTACCCTTTGGTGTGCTTGGTGTTTTCTTGTGTTTTTTCATCTCTTTCTTTTGTGATGATCGCCTATTTAGTGAGAGTAGATGAAGTTGCAAGTTTAGAGACATCTTTGTAGGATGAGGAGCCATTAGTTAGAGTAGTGGAAGGTCTCGTGGAGCTTTAGTTTTGGTTAGTTTTTCTATAGATCTTGTTGGTTTAGTTTGAGTGTATAAATGTTATATTTTTATAATCATATCTTTTGTAAGATTGTATTAATATACTTTATTGTTACAAAATTGGCAAGTGTACAAAATCACACAAGTAGTAAAGTGGAAAGTCCAAGTATCATTTCCCAAGAACTTGTGCAATACTTCACAACTCTTGTAATTCATAACTCAATTAGACAACAAATTTCACAAAAATAAAAATAAAACTATTTTTGTATTTTTATCAAATATATGATGTGCAACAATATATGATAAAGGCTTTACTGGGATTGGATTCCGTGTTCAATTCAAAGAAAAAACACCAAACAATATACTTTTAAGTCCTTGACTAACATTCACACCTTTTGTAACAAGTGGTAATGTCTTACTAAGAAGTCTAAACTTGAATAAAAAACCCTATGTCTAGCAATTTTTATTATAAGTTCACATTAATGATTCTAATGTTATGAATGACTAAATGTTCCACTTCTATGTCTAGTATGTGAATTCTATTAGTTATTCTATCCTAATCAGGTTTCCTAAACTATCTTTCAATTGGCAGGTACTCCCATATATGCAATCAATCTAGAATATGCAGTTAAAGCAAAAATAGAACACAAGAGTGATGAAAAATAATTATATTTAATAGTGGATTTCACAAAGAGTTAAGAATCCATTACACTGAAACCCCTATGAATAAGGGAGTTTGCTACTCCTTAACATTTTGAATACTATAATAAGAATAAAGGTGAATGACCGCAACCTTCAGAATGTGCCTCTATCTTCTCTCCTTTTAGGTCAAATTTCCTTCTCCCAAAAGAATTATTTTTTCCTTTCTCCCTAAAAAGGGGTTTCCCCAAAAGGGGTGTTGTTTTCGTAGAAGTGTTGTTCCTTTTGACCTTTGTCAAGCCCCTTATTTTTAGATTTTTTGAATTGGATTAGGCTTGCAATTTTGTATTTGATCTTGCACTAGAGTGAATAACTTTATAAATATCTCCTCTTGTTGATAACTATGATAATCAAATTTTGTTCATATTCTTCTTAATTTCTTTGATATTTCCATTTATCTGCAAAATGTTAAATATGTAAGCCAAATACTTATCTTTTCCAATTTTATTAAATAAAACCCAAAATATCTAAAAAGATAATAATAAGATAATTGTAGCATCTCGACCGGATATTACGAATTTAAATAATAAAATAAAGAAATATGGATAAACATCATTTATTATAATTTCATTTTCCAAAAATGCGGGAAAATTTCAAACTTTATTTCACCGTAAATAATCGTAAATCCATGCTTACAAAAATTCACATAAAATATCCAGGTCTGATAAGGTTTAGAATTTATTCAAAAACATAATAAAACTTTGGTAAAAATCTTCTCTCAGACTAGCCCCCGCTCCGACCCTATGCCTCACCAGATCCACCTGCAACATCATCTGCTCTCGTGTACCGCATACACGATCATCACCAAATACAAACAGATAGGGTGAGCTAACAATTAAACAAACATATATAAAAAACACACACACACACACACACACACACACACACACATATATATATATATATATATATATATATATACACACACACACACGCATACACAAACACACCAAAGGAATTTCATCCTTTGATTCCATAGCACATGGCCACCACCATGTCATCCATGATCTACGTGTTTGGACAAATATCTTAAGATGTCTTGCTGCCACACCTACAAGCCACAACTTGTAGAGCCCGTGCGGGAAACCAGCTGCGGACCATACTTCGTAACGCCAGGTGGAGTTACCAATACGAACATAGTTTGTAATGTCCCAAGACTACCAAACTCATCAACTACATACTAAGGAGGGCAATATATTTGGACCTATCTGTACGAGCCACAACTCGCACACTCACACTGGCAATACTCACCATCCCGAGCCACAACTCAAGAGTTCCTCATGTTCATCCGCCATCTCGAGCCAATACTCAACAGATGGCATTCCGAGCCACAACTCAAGGAATACCACATGCTTAACCCCTATCCCGAGCCACAACTCAAGGGATACGTTCTGAGTCACAACTAAAGGAACACCAGCAAGCCAACCTTCGAGATATCACCAAAGCCTTGTAGACCATGCACATCCAAAGCAAGCAAACACACTTTCTGTCTTAGCAATATCGCTGCTCCTGAGTCGCTAGGCGCAACACGCTTCTAGACCGCCTAGTAGGGGACACGTACTGCCAATCACCAAGCGCCTCTGCACCCACTGCCTCTACAACTATCGCCTAGCAAAACGTCCCTCATTTCCAGGCGCCTCACGTCATAAAGACTCTCTTGAACAATGGTTATCGCCTAGTGGGTTGCACCCCACCGCTAGGCGCCACACCAATACAATGAACTATACTGGTTTTGCGGCACTTCACCCAATTGATAACCCTCAGTCACGCAATTTCACACCTCCAGAGTATCAGTTATCTTAGTGGTTATCTTATTACCAATGTTCCTACTCCCATATAGGTTTCCTAATCCATGTATCCCAATAAGGTGACTTACTTAAGATCAATCTGAATCACCCACATTTCACCCCATGCAACTCATATTAACCATAACTAAGACCTACCATTTCCTCACAGGGTCCTAAATAGTCCCTCCATGAAACCAGCACAACCATATTCCCCTACCTTATCATTTAACATGACATATGTTCATCTATGCACCAATTGGTCAAATTACTTTAAGTCGACCCTCAAAACCGACTAGCGATGCTTATGATGAACCTATACCAACCATTGCAATATTTTATACTTCAGCCACAATAACATTACAATACCGATTTCCAATTCATTCTTTAGTTCTCATCTCATTTCATTAATCATGTTTCCTATCCAACCCTCCAAATATTCAAAATCGGTCATTTTCACTAATTTTTCAATACCACTTCATGCCAAAAGTTACCATAGCATCCAACCTGAGCCCATCACACCTAAGATTTCCATAAATTCCTCTAGGTGTCGTGTTGTCGCCTGGCGATACACTATATTCTGCCAGGTGGTGCATCAGTCTTAGGAAAAATCCCAAGTTCTATTACACCTGCTAAAGTCTCCTAACACCCCCTATTCGCATTTCTTTGCCAGTCTCCTCTGTTTCGCACGTGAACACGATATTATTGGTACAATTATTCAACTCTAACTATATCTAGCAACCATTCTAGTGCAAATTCACAATAATTATACTCAAATCATCAAACCCCCAATATACCAATTCTAATATTCATATATAACCATTTTCAATTAATTCTCTCGCGCTACACTGTAATTTCACATTTTATCCTCTCCTTTTAATATATTTATGATTAAGACACCCTTTCCACCGATAAAAAAATAACCCAGAATCCAGAAAGCCCCAAAATCGAGCCACATTTGCTCGCGTCGCCTAGCAGGTGTTCATCACCGCCAGGCCATTCAAACAAAAACCCAGAAAATTGGGTGGCAGGCATGCGTCGCTTGGCGGCCAAGGTCATGCCACCAGGCAGTTCCTCTTCAAGAACCCAGAAATAACACAATGGGGATGAGTCGCTTGGCGACAGTTCATCACCCGTTAGACGGTTTCTGGAAAAATTCCAGAAACACGAAATTTACACAATTTGGACAGAGTATATGCACTCAATAAATCATACATTTCATACAATTAAACAATACGAATTAAAAGAATGGTTCCAGCTCCCCTAACCTAGATTCCTTGCTTAAAATTTGGGAAGATGAGAGTTCCTTCTTGATCACCAATGGCCTCCCTCTAGCTTTCTCCTAATTCAGTTCCTCTACTTCACTCAATACTCACTATTTTTCTCTAAAATCTCACTCCTCACAGTGCTCAACAATGGTAGACTCAAAACTAGTCTTTCTCACTCATAATTGGCACTTTATTAAGGCTTAATTGTGGTTTATGGCAGAAAAACGATATTTGCATTGAAATGACTTTAATTGCCCTTCATAAACCATTATGAAATGGTTTTCCAGCCTTTCCATTTGCTCCTCTTGCAGCTAGGGTTTCTTGATCCTTTCACATTCATGCCAAAAGAAATTTTGGCAAAAAGAAAGCTTCATTTGTCTCTAATAAGGTTCGAACCCATAACCATGCCAATATCAAATCAATGCACAATCATTCAACCAATTCATGTTTCTAATAATTCCTAAAATTATAGGATTAGATTATCACTCATCATGATCAAACATATTATTAAAACAATAATCAATTAAATAACACATAATGGCATACATAGGACTTGAATCCAAGTCCCCCCACATAATCAAGTACTCTCAACCATTTGAGCTAGTACTTTTCCACACCACAATAATCAACATTAATGTCATGAAGGCTCCCACTACCCGCATTTATTAATTATTTATTTATTTAATTAATTCAATTTCATGGGTCTTACATTTCCCCCACCATATAAATTTTCGTCCTCGAAAATTGGACTTACCAGGAAATAGGTGAGGATATGACTTCCTCATGAGATCCTCTATCTCCCACGTCATCTCTTGAGTTGCCTCATCCCAAAGGACTTTCACCATTCGGATCTCCTTCCCTCTGAGTTTTTTGACTTGAGAATCCAGGATTATCACTAGTCCAACTCCAATGGTTAGATCCTCGCGTATCTGACATCGTCCTCCTCTAGTACATGAGTAGGATCTGCAATTTACTTCAAAAACAACGCTTTCGACTATGGGAGCTTCAAGAACAGGTTCTTGGGGTCGAATACCATAAGTTTTTCAAGAAAACTTGAGTCCAGAGGTTAGAATAAGGGGAGATATCAGTGTGTGCTCGTGTTTGATTTCCATTTTGTGCTAAAATTCTTTCCTTGACTTGATAGTTGAAAATTTTCTTGAATAAACACTGGCATAATATAAAATTTACTTTCTCCAATTTTGCATATGACGTTGAATTTAAACGTGCTATATGACCCCTAACTAAAGGAGGTAAGATATAACTATTGGAAAAAGTTGTTCCTTAAGCACATGACAATCATGGGACTTTTAACCAACTAACTTTAAATCTCGCGTAGACACAAAACTCTTAATATTTGAAAACTAACTGTGTCACTTTCACACTACTTAAACACCGGCAAAACTTTGTTTTTCTTTTTTACAGAGTATGACAAGTTGGTGGTAAGTATGTGCGTCTCCCAATTGATTGTGGATGTAACTCAGAATGAATTTCCATGTCAACCCAATCTTGTAGTGATTTTAACTCTGTAATTTATCTTTCATGTTATCTTAAGCAAAGTCCCAATTACACTATCACAAACATTTTTTCAACATGCATCACATCTATGCACTGCATTACATCAAGTTTGCACCAATATAGATGATTATAGAATATTGATTATTTCTTCCAAATGTTCTTCTCAATGATCTTCTTTTGATGTTTTCCCAACACAATGTTAATGTTTTATATGCAACTTCATCCTCCTATCTTCCATTAAATGCTTTCTTTATTCTACCATAAGGATGACTACGAGGAAGGATTTTTCAATGTCTAGTATAAACGATTTTTTGCCCATTCTTCAATTGAGTATAACTCCTATTTTCTTAAGATATGAGACATGCAAAATGACCTTTAACACTATAACCACTCAAGTTACCAGCGTAAATGAAAATTTTCTTCAGAATATGAACTAAACACATTGACACCTTCTTCCCACAAAAATTTTAAATCATCAATCAAATGTTTTAGGTACACATCAATGTCATTTCCTAATTGTCTAGGTCTAAAAATCGTCGTAGACAACATCATATATTTTCTCTTAATGCATAATAAAGGAGGAAGATTGTTGATCATCAATAAAACTGGCCAAGAACTATGTTTACTACTTAAATTCCCGTAAGGATTTATATAATCTGTAGCGAGTCCAAGTCTTAAGTTTCTTGACTCTGGACCAAATTCTGGAAATGTCATATCAATCTTCTTCCATTGTGTAGAATCAATTGGGTGTCGAAGAAGATTGTTACACTTTCTTCCATTTGCATGTCATGTCAAGTTCTTTGCATCTTCTTTAATGGTAAGCAATTGTTTGAACTTAGGTATTATAGGAAGGTACCACAACACCTTAGCGGGGGGACCATTCATTTCTTCACCAACATTATTTCCATCAACTTTCTTTTTAAACAATGATAACCCACATGTTGGATACACCTTTAATGCAACAAACTCATCTCCATACAATACACAATCATTAGGGTATGCATGTATCTTCTTGTACTCCAAACTCATTGGACATAGAAGTTTCTTCACCTCATAGTTATTATTAGGTAACATGTTATTTTCTAGAATCATCTCCTTCAACAAATCAATAATTTTGTGAGCTTTTATCAGTCCATCCATTTCTTATTTTTAAACTGAACAATTTCGAAGTTACTGACAATCGCGAAAAGTTAGTGCATCATGGGTACATTTGTTCTTCTGAATCGGACTTCAAAGTATCATATAAATGAGCTTCTAAAATTTTCTTCACCAACATCACGTACCATGTCCTCTAAATGATCATTCATCATTTCTTTCACATATTTTGTTGTTCATGATGTCAAAATGTTATCTAATACTTCTCCATGCCAAGTCCAAATTCTATAACTCCTAACTATACTGAAAATGAACAAGTGATCACATATTTTTCCCAAATCCTGATGTATTTGATTCAAACAACAAACACAAGGACAATAATGTCTCATTCAAAAGATAGCATATTCTTGAACATATTGCAAGAACTCAGAAACTTCACTTCCATACTCTTCACTAACATGATGTGCATTAATCCAACTTTTATCCATACTACGTTGGTAACAAACTCCATCATTCTCAAATTTTAATTCTCACAAACTCCATCCTTTTCATATTCGCTAACACGTACACGAAGAAGTTTATCATCATAAATTTGATAAAATGTCGACAACATTTCACATTAACCTTCGAAGTGCACAAAATTAAAGTGATCACTTATGACCATAGTCAAGTATGCATCGGAGAACGACATAAAATGGTTGGAACCAAAATTTTATCAAATTTATGCCTAAACTTACAATATACATGTATTAACAAATTATGAAAAATAATTTTTTAAACTGTTCCATCAAAAAAATCAAAATTTAATGTAAACGATTAAAGTTTAATCATTTGCACTAAATCTCAAATGGGAACTAAGGTTCACTTAATGTCTACATCTAAAATTATACTAAATCTTAGTATAAATTTAACAATGCACCTTAATATAAACTAACAATACATTAATTTAATCAAACATCTAATAAATTTGAAATTATGTAAACATAAAATATCTAATAAATTTAAAATTAATCAAACATCTAATATCAACTAAAAATCATAAAACTCACTCACATTCAACACAACCAAGGCGGACATCACTAAGTTTCCTTAAAAACAGTCACGCACAACCACACATTGCGGGGAGGATGTTAAAGTAACCTCAATGCAAACAAAATATTCATAAAGAAAGATGTTTTTCAATGCACCACACACAAAAATGACCAAAAACATAAGTTTTAATTACATGTCAAACATAAATATTGATAATTTAATTAAAAATATCATTGTGCATTTTTCACTTCTGTTGTTTCGATGTCAAGATAGACTTAATGACGTGGTGAATTATTTTTTTTGTTAGTAGAGTTTATTTCATTTGTTGTGTTCATGTGTATTATCACTTATGAGAGTATTGTGTTAAAATGGTAATGTATTCCTCACATCATAAGTTAATAAATATGTTCATGATTTTACTTACTACAAATATTTTTAGGACAAATCTTGTATTAGTATTTGTAGACATTTCTTACCTAGAATCTAATTAAAAAATTTAAAATTTAAAATTTACCTTATGTATAGAAAAAAGAAGTTATGTTTGTAGTAGGTAAAAGAAATAAGAAATAAAAATCAAACCTTATATAATTAAAGAAGAAAAGAAGCTTAATTAGTATTTCAAAAATAAAATAATAATAATCATACAAAACTACAAACTAATATTGTAGAAAATAGTACAAATAACTATCACAAGTGTTTGTTTACCTAATGTTTTATAGGATTACATAAACTTTTCAATTGCGATATGAAAACAATTACAAACGGTTAAACTTTTAGTTAACGTCGAAGAGATATCAATTACAAACGGTTAAACTTTTAGTTAATGTCGAAGAGATTCGATACTAATAAGATATCAATAAGTCATAATATTTTTTTTTAATTCAAAATTTTAAGAAAAAAACATGCAAATTTTTTTCTTATTTATTATTTTCCAAACTTATTTCTATTTATTTAAAAATAATGACTCATATTTATTTGATGATTTCACTAGTTTTCATTTTTTTTAAAATATTGAAATATATAAAATAAATAATCATAATGATAATATTTCAATATATATTTAGTATATTATAAATGATGTTTTAATACACTTGATAATATTATTTATTAATTTTCTTATGTAAAGTTCTCGTATAGTGACCGATATCTTTCTCCTTTTGTGTGTTTAAAATCTACTTGATATAGTAATTGTTTTGTATTTTAAGTGTGTCAGGTAAAGCAAGGGCATGTTTCTTTAGAGGATGGGACCAAGGTTATGGAAACAATATGTCTTTATGCTGAACATATTGTAAAATTCTTATTTGTTGTTTGGAAACATAAGAGTTGTTTGGCAAATGGGTTTGCATATACAACTAAATTTCTTGTGAACTTTGGATCACAAAGTTGCATCTAGAGTTTTGTAATGTTTTGCATCTAGGATGTGTATGATTGTGTTCACTTGAATATGTTGATTTTTTTGTTTTTTAGGGGCTTTGATGCCAAACTTTTGCATCTATAGGTACATGTTTTGTTTTTTGTAAAAGGGTTAGAACACCCAAAATTATTCTTTTCAATTCTATTTATTCTTTGTTGATAAAAAAAAATAACGTTAATTTTATTTAGTTCAATAGATTTCTTTTGTTTTAATATTGTCTGAATTTTTTTATTTTTTTCTTAATTTAATTTTTAAATTAGTTAAAATGATTTAATTTTATTTCTTATGGAAGATTGATGTTAATATTGTTAATAGAATAATGATTTAACATTCACATTAACACATGTTTAGGGATGTTAACAGGACGAAAATGGTATGAGTAGTAGCTCTCCCGTACTCTACTCGCTCGACAAATATCCGTTTTATACCCGTCTTCATATCCGTACAAGTATTCGTTATGCAGGTACCCGCATATTTTTTAATATGCACGGATACCTCCCAACATTCGCGGATATTTACAAAAAAATGAAATAAAATATTTGACAACATATTTTTAGCATAAATTCAAATAAAATACAAGACATATCATTCATAAATTTCAAACAAAGTTCAAATAATCCATTTAAATAGTGTTGAATGACAGTTTACAAAGAAATGAAAATGTTTTTAAAACTTTAAAACCAATTGATAAAAATGAACTCATTCTAAATTAATGTGTTAATATTTTAATCATGTTTTTTAATTTAAATTATAGTATATCAAGTATGAGTATCCGCGGATATGGATATTATGATACCTATACACATCTCATTAACATGCGAGTATAAAAAGAATACTCGTACTCGTTCCCCACGAGTATTTATTTACAATATCCATTTCCTACTCATGACGGGTTTTATCCACAGATACGTACCCATGCCAGACTAATAAAATGGAACATGAATGTATCATATTTATTCCTTTAATATAATTTGAAAATTATTTAATAAAAACTTTGAGACATATTTTATTTTTCATTTCTTAATTTAATTGTATTTAATTATGACATAACAATTATTAGATTACATTTTTCATATTTACAAGTAATATCTTTGTAAATTTTGCATTAGTCTTAAGCAATACTAAAAGAAAACTTTTGAATTTTAAGACGACATAAGAATTCAAACAAAAGTTTCTACACACATATTTAAACACACTACATCCAGAAACAAGAGACATTGTAACTTCCAATATCTTATTTAGAAAATAAAAAGTAGAAATTTACCTTATGTATAGAAAAAATAAAAAATTATGTTTGTAGTAGGTGAAACAAATAAGAAATAAAAATCAAATCTTATAATTACAAAAAAAAAAGCTTAATAAATATTTCGAGTATAAAATAATAATAACCATACAAAGCTATAAACTAATATTGTAGAAAATAGTACGTATAACTATCAAAAGTGTTTGTTTACCTAATACTAGAATAGGATTACATAAACTTTTCAGCTGTAATTAAAAGCTATAAACATTTCTAGTTCAAAATCTTAAAAAAATAAGTATCTAAGTCATTTTTTCTTATATATTAATTTTTCGAACTTATTATTTACCCAAACTTACACTTGAAATTCTGACATAAACTAATTGAAATGATGTATATCAAACTTAATTAAGATATTGATATTGCATGGGGTGTTGTGAAGAATAATTTAAAACCTTGGTCACATGATAGAAGGAAACAAATATTTTTGCGTTGGTTACCTGATAAGTAGTTTAATAATTTTAATATAAATTTGAATTAATAAGTACTTTCTGAAAGTAGATAAGAATGATACGGAGAGTTAGAGTTATATTATCTAATGTTACTGATTTCCCATTGCCATCTTTCCAACTAACTCACAACAACGGGTAAGCCAAGTTAGAAACCAACTTGCACACTAACGTAGGGTTAAAGTTGGTGATTAATTATTTGTTTGATATAGACTCATATAGTACATTTATATATCATTTTCGTGGCATTAAGGAAAGTAGTGAGTTTTTGTCGTAATCTATCACTCACCATGCAATTCAGTGCCGAGATTTTGGTGTAAAATAATGAAAATCACTTTTGATTTTCATCGGTTAGTCTACATATGAATTTTCATCGATACGTAGAAAAAAAAAATCAAACACTTTTTTTATTTTCATTTATTATATTTATTATTATTATTATTATTACAAGGAAAAAAATAAATATTATTCCAATATTATAATAAATTATCATTCTTTGTTTTTCTCACGAGATTTACTATTTGTCAGAGAGTGAATGAAAATGACATGTTTGTTTCCTTCATGGAGGAATTTGTGAATAAATAAAAGTGAGTATACGTGGGAGGGAGGTGAGATTTTATCTTTTCTAAGGTGAGATGATTTGAGGGGATGAAAAATACAATTATAAATTATAAAATGGTCATTGATTTTTTATGAAATTTACAACTCTTTATCTATAATAACTAATAATGATAATAACAAATATAATAATAATAAATTTAATAATAATATGAATTATAAAGCATTTAAAAATAATAGTAATAGAGAAAATAATACAAATATTTAAATAAAATACTAATAAAAATAAAAGTTAGGGTTAAAGCATGTGTTTAGTTCCTGAAATTAGAATTTGTTTCTTTCCAACTTTGATATATTTTGATCCTCAAATTTAAAAATAAATAAATATAATCTTTCTAACCTAATGTCATTAATTTTTTTGAACTTATTAAATGGTGTTTTAAACTCTAAGCTTAAATATGTCAAAATTGTTGTAGTAGCTGACAAAATCACGAACCAAAAAGACTTCTCGACACGTGTAGATTCACTATCCTTAAAGACTTATCTGCGGTGTATTGCGCAAGCCCGCAAGATACAACAAGAATTTCTTGGAATTTCCGAGGATCTCAGAACTAGAAAAATAATTCTTAAAAAAGAGTAAATAAATAAACTCAGAATGAGAGAAGAAATATAAAAGAGAAAGGAGGAGAGAACGAGAGAGAATGAATGAGAGTATGAAAATGTGTGTTTGAGGGATGAGTATAGTGCTCTATTTATAGATGATAGATGGGGGCATAAATGGGCCAAAATTCGTGGTCTGTAAAAGAAAAATCTAAAATAACTCAATGTTAAACAACTGCATCCGAAAATGAGGAGAAATATCACTCGAATTGTGCAATGGCTTTTGCAATATAAATGGTGTAAGCATGATATAGTTCTATGTAATTCCTCTAAAGAATAACCCTCATTATGAAGGATAACCATATGTATCCAGTGAGGGTCTAGCAAGACTAAATTTTGAAATTTTAAATGTATTACTTCTTAATGGTGTAAATGTGACTTCTATTGCTCGAGAGGGAAATTCAATTATTGTATCTATTTTAGGTTGATTTGAATTTCCCAGACTTACAATATCTTCCAATCTTCATTTTAATTTTCTCATTATTTCATTATGTTTCAAAGTGTTTAGAATAGAAGCGTTTACTTTTTTAGGTTTACTAGTAACAAAATTTCTTCTTTTGGAGACGTTAATAATGTTTATGGTGCCAATTGGGTTTTTATATGGTATATATTACGATAATTGGTATTACTTGAGGATTATTTTTACATCTAGAAAAATATTATATTGGAATCATGAAAACATTTTAACACTATTTAATAAGTTGAATAATTATTTATATATCGAAGCTTCATGCAAATTAGTTTCAAATATTACTAAGATTTGATCACTTAATTGTTTGTATGGAAAAAACAAAGGGGCATCAATTTCATGTCTAAATAGGGTTTTATTGCTATTTGAATCGACTCTATGTAAATGTATTTATATCTCTCTTTTATGTGTTCTAAAATTAATTGTCTTAAAATTAAAGGTATTGATTCTTGACATTGTTTTATATCTACTTCTTTTTCAACAATTTTGATTACATATTCTCCTTTAAATATATCAATATTTTTTTGTTTTATACATTGAAGATATTTCTAATTTCGACAGTTTCCATTTATTTAACTTGGACTCTAATTCTGGAATTCTTAATTCGTGCTGATTTATATGATTATTTAATTCTTCCTCCCTTACTCTTAAATCCTCTTGCTTCTCTTTTCCTTTTGAGAGCATCCTTAACAACGTACACATTGTACAACTAAATTTACAAGATGGGACACAAAGGTTGACTAACACTCATTCTAGTATTTTTGTCTTAAGAATAGCAATTCTCTATATTTTCTCCTTGAAATAGTTAAAACGGGCTTTGATATATACTAGAGAAATGCAAGTTGAAGTGTAATTTTCAATCAACTTGATATTATTTAATCGTGAAAAATAGATCGAATAAAAATTATCAAGAAAGAAAGATAAAAATAGTCAATGTGTAATAAGTTTAAAACAAAATCTCTCATGTAATAAAAATAGCTTAAAAAAATTATTAACTCTTATAATATGTTTGAACGAGACAATTCAATTGAGTAATTCATTTATTTGGAAAATTTTAATTTCATTTAAGTATAATGACTTATTTTGATGAGGAAATTAAAAGGAAATTGAAATTGAGAAATTTTAAGAAGGTATTTCAAATTATTAAAATAGTAAAATTTGAAATTCACTTAAAAAGGAAAGAAATTGAAATTCCACAATTTGTGAAATTATCCATTGTTCAAGATTAGAGGTGTCAATTTGGCCCAGATGACCTAGATGGGACGGGTTGGCCCGACGACATACATGGGACGAGCCAGCCTGACGATCCAGACAGATTGGGCAAGCCCAACTACACAGACAAGTGGGGCGGGCCGATGATCAAGGCTGGCCGAGCGGGCCCGACTACCAAAATGGGTCTGGCGACCCAAACAAACCCAACCACCCAAACAGGTCGGGTGAGTTTAAAGTCCCATACAAGCCAGACAGCTCTGACAACCCAAACGAGTTAGGCGGGCCCGACACCACACAAGTTGGGTCAAGTCGATGACCTTAACTAGCCCGACCGACCCGACGACCCAAACGGGCCTGATCGACCCGACAATTCAAACAGGCCTCATCGATCTAACGATTCAGATGGGCCTGACCGACTTGACGACCTTAACGGGTCGGGCCAACCTGATGAACTAAAAGAGCTCGACAACTTAGACGAGTCAAGCAAAGCCGACAACTTTGATAGGCCCGACCGGCTTGATGATGCAGACGGGCCTGATGACCTAGATGGGTCCGCTGACCTAAACGGGCTTGACCGGCCAGATGACCCAAATAGGTTGGGCGGAGACGACACATTCTTAAATTCGTCGAGTTTTGGCTGAGTTGACCTCAACCGAAATTTGGAAAAATTTGGTCTAGTCAACACTAGTCAAAATTTGACCGAATTTGACCGAGTTGGGTTCGACCTAAATTTGGCTAAATTGGGTTGAGTTTACGCTAGCCAAAAAGTTGGCTCAATTTAGTTGAGTGAGCTCGATTGATATTTGACCAAATTTTAATATTTTAAGTTGACAATCATATTTGTTAAATTTAATTTTAAAATTTATATATTAAAATAAATATTTCTAAAATGAAATTTTATCTCATAAAAAAAATTTAATTATTTTATCCAAATAAAAAATTGAAATGTAAGGTATTTTAATTACTTTATCCAAACATATTATTTCGAAAATACAGGGAATTCAATTGCAAGAATTTCAAATGTTAATTTCTTAGAATTGTTAAATGCTTCATTCAAATGTTAAAATATTCTTAGTCGAAATAGAAATAAGAAAGTGTACTAACCTTGGGTGATAATTCAAGTCTTACATTTGTAAATAAGACTTGGATGTTAATAGCTAAGACATTATAAATAGGATCTCATATGAGCGTTTAAACTTAACATTTGGATGAATATATAACAGAGAGCTTTTTGAATAGCTTTTTGTATGTTCTCTCGCACTTGTTGTTTGGTTTGAATGGTCCTTGGCATCATTTGTGCGCCTTCTCCAAGATCACATCAACACTTATAATGTTAACCCTATTTGGAACAAGATATGGAAATTCAAGGCTCCTAAAAACTTGATATTTTATGCGGCAAGTCTTCCACTCGACATTATCCATGAACAATTAAAAGAATATTTTTCATCTTGCACCTCATTGATTGTGTATGAGACGATCTAATCAAAGTTGGTATCATTTTTCATGAGTTAAAAGACTACCCTCATTATTCAAAAGAATTGTGAATTCAGGTGAGATCTCTAAATAATAAGCAATATGTGAGCAATCTTTTGTGAGATTGAAAATGACAAATAATATATCTTCTCTCTAAATCATTAAAACATATCCTATCTGTGGAATTGTAATAAAAAACTTCCTTAAAATTTCATTTTTATTACATAAACATTATGAGAAACGAACCTACAAATAATATTTGGTCTTTCCTACATCTTGTTATATTAAATTGAATATAATGATACAATGAGAATAAGCGGGATTGTCACAACTAGTCAAAATGATTGCATCTTTAACTACTAGTCAAGATGATAGCATCTTTAACTTTTACAAAGTTTGAGGACGTGTTCATTCGAGTATAGAAAAGTCCACCAAGATTAGTTGTTCTCATGTTTATACTATAATGTTCTACATTCTTGATAACTTGTTTAAGTTGTACTCTCACAAAGAAATCATTGAAGACATTTATAATATATTTAAAAGACTATTCCTTTCTTAGTTTTAACAATTGAAAAACAAAGTTTTTTTTTTGTCAATTCCATATTTCTTCTTTTGGTACCAAATATTTTCTCATATCTCTTCTCTCGAAATTTATCTTTAAAACATGTCGTTCGTCCGAATGATACTTGACTCATTCTTCCTAAATAATATATCAAGCGTTTTAGATGAAAAACATGGTTTGAGAAGAGGTTCTACTAAAAAACATAAACCAGATGTTTGTATGAGTAATAATCACCTACAAAACTAACTAATACTTCATAAAGACCAATCCACCATAATAAGAAAAAAAAGTATAAAAACCAAAAAGAAATAAAAAAATAACACAACAAATACCAATTGATCCATTGGAATTTCCTAAGTAAAGCATAATTTATAAACATTGGGAATCCAAGTGAGTCTAAGTCCCACATTGAGTAAAATTGAGAGAGTTGAGCATCATATAAGGATGAAGACCCATAACCATTATCTTAAGATTTTGGGTTGAGAGTCGTGTCAATGTCTTGTGTGGTTGAGCTCAGGTAAGTGTGAGTCTAAGTCCCAAAATTGAGAAAGTTAAGCACATGTCTCATTGGTATTGTATCTTTCCCCGAAAGACCCAACAATAAATTTATGAATAAAAAGGTCCTCAAATATGTGTAAGTCGTTCATATACTAGGTAATATAAAACTTATCTTCATTTATTCTCTTTGATTCTTAATTTTTTTTTATTTGAAATATTTTCTCTTTACTAAAATAACTTTCATTATCTCTTAACGGTTCAACTACCCTGATATTTGGATATCTTTATCAGATTTTAAAGGTATTTTTCATTTTATCATACTCTTAATTATACAATTACAATATTTTGTTTGTGAAATTTTATTCAATGGTGTATCAAATCATTTTATCATTTTTATTTTCTTTTAATATTTTTATTTGTTGTTTCTTTTTATTATGTAAAATATTTTGATGGTTTTTATATAATTATTTTTATTTTATAATTCTTTTACAAGTGTAATTTTACTACTATAATATAACAATTTACTATTATTGTCATCAATCTTGTTTACATCATCCAAGATAGATTGAAGTGCAAAAAAATAAAGATTTATCTTTAAATTTGAATTATTTTTAGTTTAATATTTTTCCTCAGCAATTTCGTTCAATATAATATTTATCCATGTAAAATAAAAGAGATTAGTAAAGATAATATTTAATATTTGTTTTCTTTTCTTAAAAATATTTTTTATAGTTAAATATATTTTTGGTCCCTTAGAATTTTTGTGAAAATTAGAATTAGTTCCTCTTCGAAACTTTAAATCAATTTAAGTCCGGTATTTGAAAGATGTGAATTTAGTCATTTTAACCAAATTTTATTAAGTTGATTTGACATTTCAAACGTGTTTTTCAGCTAACATTGAAGTGAAGATGTGTCAAATGATGTAAACAACTCAAATATTATCATCAAACATGTTTGAAACAATAAATAAGCTTAAAAAAATTTGATTAAAATGACTAAATTCACATATTTCTAAATTTGGTAGACTAAATTAGGTCAAAATTTCAAATAAAGATTAATTTCAGTTTTTACTAAAAATTAAAAAGATTGAAAATATATTCAACTCTATTTTTTAAATTGATCTCATTAATGTTTGAAAAATTTATAAATATTTTGATTGTGAAATCCTTTTTCCGTTAATTATAAAATATTTTATATGATTATTTCACATTCTATTTAATTATTATTTGGTATTGAAATTTATATCATTATAATTTTTTAATAAATATATTTCACACTCAAAAAATGAGAATATATCTTTTAGATATTAAATATTTAATAATATTATATCTTTTTAAAATAATTATTATTTTTTATAAAAATAATTAATTGAAATTAAAATAAAAAAAATTATGTATAAATACATATACAAATATACTCATTATGATGATCAAAATTCTTATTTTAACGATAAATAACGAAATTATTACCACTAAAAGTATAACAAGATCACATAAAAAATAATAAACAAAATGCAATCCAATTGCAAATATCACATCAATTTTCAAAAGTTGCGGCATTGCTTTACTTAACTCAGTGGGTTTTAATCACAGCAGGAAAAAAATCAATTAAACTACTTTTAATTAAATCACACCCACCTTTTTCGTTTTCCATCGCTTTTAAGTCTTCATCGCAACCCCACTTGCCCCCTCATCCCCAGTTCCATAAATCATCCAAAGTTCCAAACTTTAGTTAGAATGCAACACAATCCTAAATAAACACCATCACCATGTTTAACCTCTAAGAGTTGCTGAGGATCCAAAATGGTGGGATGCCATCTTTTAAGCTCTGAACAGTGAACTTTCTTGTAGCAATGAAGTGTGCTCCCTTGACTGTGTTTCATTTGCTCTTCTTCATCTTCCCCCTAGCATTCTCTGTTCACTTTATTTCAGCTTTATCTCCAAGTGGGTCCATCAAACATCCCATAAAGTTTATCCTAGGTTGGTGTCTCTGGAACTTTGATTACAGGGAACGTGTTTTACCTTGGTAACTTTGGTGGGCTAGTTGTAAATCTTATTTTCTCACAATTGTTTGGTTTCTCTGAAAGATGGGAATGTGAAATAAAATAGTACGTAACAACTAGTTTTTTGTTTCATATTTAATATCAAGAAAATTGGATCACATAAGCTGATCAGATTGACAATGGTATTGCTAAATGCTTACGCGAATTTTGACATCTTGTACGGTGATGAAACAAGGCATATTCTTCATTCCATAGCAAATAATGTTTCTATTTAAGGAAAGAGTATTTTATTATGCCTGTTTTATTGGAAAGCAACTCCAACAACACGTGTGAACTGCACCCAGGTTTTGTCCATACTAACATATTTTGTTTTGTTCTTACCTTGCCTTTTTTGTTCTAAGGGGAAGAGAATTTGGGTCCGTGGAAGAATGAAGTTGAACAAGTAGCTCCAGAACCATGTCCCGAGACTAAGGGTACTCTTGTCCTAGCAGCAAACAGAACCAACAGGCCTGACATTCTACGCAGATTTCGATGTTACCAAGGTGGCTGGGACATTGCAAATCGACATTATTGGGCCGTAAGAACTACAATGATTCATTTTCATCGTGTTTTCAAATGACTGATGCTAGTTTATTATGTATCTCTCATCTCATTCATGTTATATTTGACACTCTAGTATGTTGTTCTTCCCGAAGTATCCCACTGACCCCACTCAGGATATTTGATCAGTTGGTTTGAATTGGACTTGACGATGTTCTGGTTGAACTTGTTTTATTAGATCTCTTTTTCACTTTTTTTATGCTTTTACACAGAAGGGTAATCCAAAATCCAGATGTAATAATTGAGCAAAATAAAAGGGTTGGAATGGAACCACTTGAAGTTTCTTAGCATCGCTTTCTTTTTCTACTTTTGAAATGATATATCTTAAGTTGAGCTTGTATTTTTCAGTTATGTAGTTCTTTCAGCAGACTCTTTACATTCCTCATGTTCCCAATAGACTCAAAATTCTGGTGTCCTCTTCGACTGAATTAATCAGTTTCAAACTCTTGTATGTTCAGTCAGTTGCATTCACTGGTGTGGCTGGTTTCACACTCGCTGTACTATGGTTTATTTCATTTGGCTTGGCTCTAGTGATTCATCTATGCTGTGGATGGGGAATTACAATCAAGGATGAAGGTTCAAATCATTTGCAAAGAATCTGGCTTGTGTTGCTGTTGTTATTCACCTGTGTTGTAGCGTAATTCTCTGAACTTTGATATGATTTAATGTCTCTTTGTTAAAATCTAGGGACCACAAGTATCTTGTTTTATTGTCTATTGTGTACCAAATCCTTATTTGGCCTAAACATTCTGTTTGACACTTGAAAGAAGTCCACTGACAAAAATCATCAAATTCAAATCCTTGGAATCAGAACTTATGGGTTAAATAAGTTGTTGATATCGTAAAAATTGACTCTATTAAGATTAACACCTCCAAAATATCTTGTGTTTTTAATAAATATGTTCATTATTTAGTCGTGATAGTTACTCTGACACTTTTTGTGTCAACAGTGATGAATGATAAAGTTACTATTAGGACCTAAATTTACATATTTATTACATGTTGGTTACTAAAAATACTGAAAGAATGTTAGAAGTATTCAATTGGTCAATTAAAAATTGGTTCAACTTGTTATTCCATTCAAGCTTTGCTGGTAAAATTTACCTGGTTAACGTTATGTGTCCTCTGTTGATCCAACAGGAGTGGATGTATTGTTCTCTCTTTTGGGCAGGAAAAATTCAATGGTGAGGCAATTGGTACTCTCCATTACGTTGTGAATCAGTCAAACTACACAGTGCACACTCTGAGAAATGTTACAGAGTATCTGTCTCTTGCCAAATCTATCAAAGTGGCAGAGATGTTTCTTCCATCTGATATCATGGATGATATTGACAATTTGAATGTGGATCTAAATACAGCAGCAGATACACTTTCCAACCACACAAATGAAAATTCTGTTAAAATACGAAAAGTATTTAATGCTGTGTATGTTTTCATAGACTTCACACTCTTCAGTTATCAGTATATGCAGTTTGATATAGGCATACATATGGTAAACTGATCCATTTTGCAGGCGTCTTGCTTTGATTATAATGGCAGCAATGATGCTACTACTGGCTCTAATTGGGTTATGTATGTATTGTTGATGATAACTTCTTCGAACTTTGAGCTAATTTTGTAACTATATTCTTGCTCATAATTTGCTTATATGTTTTCTTCAGTCCTTTCTATCCTTGGATATCAACATGCTATCCTGGTGTAAGTTATGATTACTACCTTTTCATATTCATGTTTCTGTCTCAACGATCGTTTTTATATTTTTAATATTTCATTGCAGATTTGTTATCAGTGGATGGTTATTGGTTGCAACCACATTCATTCTTTGTGGAGTGTTCTCAATCCTTAACAAGTAAGGCCAATGTACCTTGCTCATTCAGAATGAACTAGCTAAAAATGAGTTGATTATGGAGAAATTTGTTTCAATTTCCATTCTTATATGTGTATTCTAAAAACATTTGTAAAGAAGTTTACCCAAATAGCATTGTATTTCCTTTCTTAACCTCCTAAAATTCAATTATCTAGAATTTCTTTATGATAGGTCTATTTCATTTTAACCCAGACAATGAATTGACACCATTTTTAATCTCAAGACATTAAGTTTATGAGTTTTTTTTATATGGTGTTTAACTTTGTTATTTTTACCCAATGTGAAACTTAGACTCGTATTTGGATTATTCACAACACTTACTTTGTCACTTATTACTCACTAACAATCAGTGGACCAGGCATGATTAATTTATTTGTATTATAGTGCAATCTGTGACACCTGCATGGCCATGGAAGAATGGGTGGATATGTGTATTCTAAAAACATTTGTAAAGAAGTTTACCCAAATAGCATTGTATTTCCTTTCTTAACCTCCTAAAATTCAATTATCTAGAATTTCTTTATGATAGGTCTGTTTCATTTTAACCCAGACAATGAATTGACACCATTTTTAATCTCAAGACATTAAGTTTATGAGTTTTTTTTTATATGGTGTTTAACTTTGTTATTTTTACCCAATGTGAAACTTAGACTCGTATTTGGATTATTCACAACACTTACTTTGTCATTTATTACTCACTAACAATCAGTGGACCAGGCATGATTAATTTATTTGCATTATAGTGCAATCTGTGACACCTGCATGGCCATGGAAGAATGGGTGGAGAATCCACATGCAGAATCTGCTCTTAGCAACATCCTTCCATGTGTAGATCAGAGAACCACAAACAAGACCCTTTTCCAGAGTAAACAAGTGGTTACCAATATTGTTAGTATTGTGAATCGGTTCATCTATGACACTGCAGATGCAAGTCCATCACAAGGTAGTATGAACTATTACAACCAATCTGGACCTGCAATGCCACCTTTGTGCTACCCCTTTGACTCTTTGTTTCGAAAACGCCAGTGTACGGCTCAAGAAGTTCCCTCCGCCAAAGCTTCATTGGTATACTTTTTCTCACTTCACTTTGAAATTTGAGAGGGAAATCAACTTGCTTTTAGGCCAATCACTTGTTTAATGAAGGTTGATCCATGCACCTAAAACTATTTAGAAAATTGGTCCATCAAAGTTTGAAAAGGAACTTTTATATGACAAAATTTTATACAACATGTAATCCACTCAATACATTTTTATTTAATGAATAGGAGGATAAGTAAGAATATATATATATATATATATATATATATATATATATATATATATTGTGTATTAGACATTGGACTAGATATTTGTAGGTAGTTTGATTGTATTAAAAGGGGAGTTTAAGCATAATACACATCCCCTCACATCCGAAACATGTATATCTCATTCGTGAGACTAGATATTCGTAGGTGGTTCAGAGTGAAAATTGAAGATTGTCCGTTCTGCATATTAATTACCTATGCCAAACTCTTCTGGTGACAAGAGTTTGTATATATAAACCCTGTATAATTCTCCCTTATTCATGTAATTGAATTGAATTATGTAATTTTTTTTGTATTTATTTCTTCTAATGATGTTTAGGTAATTTATCTAATTCTCTGTTTGAACTTTTTAATAGGTTTGGAAGAGGTATGAGTGTAAGATATCTGAATCTGGTGTTTGCTCAAGTATTGGCAGGGTGACACCAGAGATATACTCGGAGTTAGTGGCAGTAGTTAACGAAAGTTATGCACTGGAACATTATACTCCAATTTTACTTAGCCTTCAGAATTGCAATTTTGTGAGGGACACATTCAAAGAAATTACTTCACGTTACTGTCCTCCATTGAACTATTATCTTAAGCTTATCAATGTAGGATTGGGCCTGATTTCAATTGGTGTCTTGCTTTGTCTTGTTCTGTGGATACTTTATGCAAACCGCCCCCAAAGGGAGGAAGCGTTTGTTTGGCTCAACATAGCCATAAAACTAAAGAACAAATTAAGCAAGAACCCCAACAGAAATTTGTCTTTGTCAATCGCAGTGAGTGAAGTATAGTTGTTGTACAATACATAATAAATAATTGGAAAAAGTAAAATGTGGTGTATAACTAAAAACAAGGTGAAGCGAAGCTACATCTTTAGTTGGAATAGAATATAGTGGGAATTATTGTACTGTACAAAATTATTATTGAGGAAAGGAGGAATTCAAATTGTGTTTATTGAGTAATACCTTTTTTCTTATACATAAAGGTTATTTATATGAAAGTGTCACTATAAATTATGAATTATGAATTATGAGTCATGAGGTTTTTATCAGGTTGATACTTCAAAACTTAACAATTATTTGTTGTCAATAGAGTTGTCAAAACAGGTAATTCGATTCGGTCTGACCTGATTCATTATGGGTTGATCATTTAGTGAGTCAATTCAACCTGACTCACTTATTAGCGAGCAACAAAATTGAACTTGGATTTGTTCACCATGGGTGGGTAGGTTAAATGGGTTGACTAATTAGCTCACTTAATTAAAAACAATATTTTTTTCTTCAATCCCAAAACACTAAATTATAATTGTGATTAAAATTTAAATAAACTTCAATATAATTTATATACAATTCAAAATAATGTTCAATTTCAAATATAAACCAAAATCACAAAAATATTAAGTTTGCATTTGTCAACCCAATATGTTGGCTAAAAACAAGTTTAATCCAACCTAATTACAAAAAACTTGTGTAACCCTTTATCTACAGGTGGGTTAGTGAGGTATAGACCGAAATTCATGTGCATTAAGAAAAATATAAATTCTTGCAAAATATACTTATTTCTAAATAAGTTTTCACAAACAAATTATGAAACCACATTAAATCATTCTTATTATCAACTCCCAAATTTGTCAATCTATCAACACAACTATTTTTTTCTTCCTGAAAAATATGGGTAATGAAAAATCAATATCATTAGATGTACATACTAGGCCAAAACTAATGCGATCCCACATTCATCTCACATTAAAGATTCGACTTCTAAATATGGAGTTTGGACAATCCAACCCAAGTTCAATAATTATCAGTTATCATTATTACTATTTTCCTATTATTATATTATCTCTACGTTATTATCATTATCTTATATCAATTGCTCACAAAATTAATGAGGTAATTAATCCAATATATGCACTCTATGATATAAGGAGTGAACGCACATCATTCAATACTAAACACTCCATACATTATATGATCCAAAATCTCTTATTAACTAATGCATCAAAGAGTTTTCTACAGGTTGATCACTTCTTTGATGTCTTGTGGAGATTGGCCAAAACAACTCAACAGTAGTAGCTCGATCTTCAAAGCCTGATGTTTAGTAACATTACCTACCTTCTTCTGTTCTCTATTAAGAATTGCTTTAAAATATCCCAAAACCTCCCAAAAGCCTTGGAATCTATTGTGAAGCTCATTTAAACTTTCCCACAATAATATATCTTCAATATACATGGTAACACCATAAACACCAGTTATAAATCAAGGGTAAATGGCTAGTTCAATACAAAAAAGTATTTAGATGTTTTATTTTTAGCACAATAAGAAAAAAAAACAACTATTGTACACTAACTAAAAATTCATAACAAACTAAAAAGTATTTGGGTGTCACCGTTATTGCTCAAACATTGGCTCAAAGGCTTGAACAAAGTGTTACCCCACATGCAATGTGATAAGTTGTCGTTGACATTATCAAATTAACACTACTTGACCAAAGCAATTTTAATATTGTAAAGTTAGTAGTTAACAAACTATATAGGGTTACATTAACCCTCAGTCGTATCCCAACAAATACGGAATTGATTTTCAGCAATTGATTCTTACAAAATCCTATATGAAATGTTAATAAAACATAATGCAAATAATAAGATAAAAATAACAAATCTAACCTAATGCAATTAAAATTAGTTGCTCTGAATGATATGAAAAAATTTCCTTAAGATATTATGCCTAACAATCAACCAAGAAAAATGCACATAATATAATTAAAATGTAAATGCTTGTGATATGTTAGCATAAATGTGCCCAATACTATTACGGGGTTTTGGTAAAAATTAAATTAAATAGCAATTAAATAAAAGATTGTAAAAATAATGATAGTAAAACATGTTATTTGCACTACTTTTTCAAAATATATTCATCATTGGCTATATAAATATTATTGTTCAATTGATTATTCTTTTAGATTTATAAATCAATCAATGTAGCTTCTCAATTGATTCATTGATACATTTACTTTCAACCAAAATAACTTCTCAATTGAAAGCAACAACATTTTAGATTATTCATAGCAAATTTAACTAAAGTAACTTCTGAATTAAATATTACTATGCCTAATCATATATATTTTGTTCCCTTTTTTGTCAAGTAAAAGCTAATAAATCAAAATAACTTCTTTATCAATTCTAGTTAAGGTTTTCCCAAAAAATCAAAGTAGCTTCTGAATTATTGACAAAAAATCATTCAATTATATGAAAGTTTCTCAACTTAAATTAAAGTAACTTTTTAATTAAAATTAAAAGCCTTTGGACTCATATGATTGTTATGGATATAGAATGAACACCATCATTGCTTTTTCTTGATTTAGAGATAAAAGAAATAGCAAAAAATAAACCACAACAATAATCAAAAGAACAAATCAATTATTGTATTTTATCCACAAAATCCATTATGAAATTACAATGGAATCAACTCTAGGAGCTTAGTAGTCCATGGATGGGGTAGTATACATAATGAATGAAAGAAAATTTGAAAAAGAAAGTGGAAAGATAGTGATAGAAGTGGTGGATGACAAATACACAAAATCAGGGTTGCTAAGGCTTCCCTATTGTGCTACCCCTAGGCCTCTTTATATATAACTTGGACTAAGTTTTTCTATTGCTGAAATCTTTTGTCAATTGATGTAATATCTCCCAAATATTTTTAAAATAATCTAACATATTTGATCAGCTTTAAAATATTTAGAAGATATTCTCGATTGATATTTTCAAATATAATTAAATTAATAAAAAAATAAATTATCAACAACTTAATTTCGTCCAAATTTCCATTTCAGACCTTGCAAGGCTTCTTCTTTCAATTGAATCACAGTAGCCCAAGCCTTTCTTGTGGGGTGTGCAAAGATTCGTCATTCCCAGTCATTGTTGTTGGAACTATATAGATTTGTAATGGAGGCACTGTCTTACTGGTCTAACTTTTATTTTCTTTTTGAGTGACGCACACAATGGTGCTCTGACGCGTTTGTGGTGTTGCATCTTAGATGTCCTATCTACTTCTGAGTTGTTCTCTAGTGACGTTAGTGTGGTTGTTCATGGCTTGCAATTTGGATTCGCGATATGTGTGGATAGAGATGCGATTTAGTTCGCTCTTCTTCTTCAATGAAGGTGCAGATTGTTAGAACTCAAAGTATACTATGACTCAAATGGATTCTAGGAGTCAATTGATTTGTTCATGAAACAATGGAAGGATTATATGAGCCTTACATAACAAACATATAACCCACATTCTTATGGCAATAAAATAGGAACAAATAATGAAACTATCCTACTTGGAAATATATACTTTATTAACTAACACACACAACAATGAATTTGACTAACATTCCCTCCCTTAAGCTACATGCCTCAGATGAATTTTAGCTTACTTAAGTGGCTTTTACTACTCCAGGCATTAATCAATATCTTTCAAATTGGTCAAGCTTCAACAATTTTATCATTATTTCAAGTATTTGTTCGTCATAACTGAAGTAGCTTAGATGCATTACTTGGTCATTCACCAAGTCTTTCAAGAAGTGAAATCTTATTGCAATATGCTTGCTTCTCCCGTGGAAAGAAAGTTTTTGGATAATTGGATAGTAGAGTTGTTGTTCATAAGATCTCAATTTCTTTGTTCCCTTCCGATCCAAGGTGCTTTAAGATTCTTCTAAGCCATATAAATTGATAGGCGCAAAAGGTTGTTGTAATGTATTTGGCCTTAGTAGTGGATAGACTTACAACGTGGCATTTTTTTGAAGCCCATGAGATAACTCCAGGTCCCAGTATAAATACTGAACTAGAGGTGCTTCTTCTATCATCTAAATCTCCTGCATAATTGTTATCACTATAAGCGATGAGATCAATTTTACTTCCCCTTTTATATATTAGGTTGTGCTCAATGGTTCATCTTAGACATCTTAAGAGTCTTTTTGTTGCAACCCAATGTGAGTCCTTTGGATTAGTCATGAAACTACTAATCAAACTTACCTTGAACATCAAATTTGGTCGAGTTATTATTAAGTATATGAGACTTCCAATTGCTTGTTTAAATTTTGTAACATTTGTTGCATCACTATTGTCATCCTTTGATAGCATGGTTCTTGGGATGATAGGATTTCTCATAGGATTATTGTCTATCATGTTGAATCTGGCTAAACCTTCACGAGCATATCTTCTTTGACAAATGCAAATTCTAACATCATTTTGTATGACTTCTACTCTAAGAAAGTACCTGATTTTACCCAAATTGTCATGTCAAACTCCAACTTCATTGAACTTTTGAATTCCTCACATATGATTCTACTATTTACAGTAAAAATTAAATCGTCAACATATAGGCTAACTATTAGAATATTACAATTATCCCTTGTAGGTGTGTTCACTAAAGCATCTTTTGAATTATTCCTTAGCAAAGTAGGCCTAAATTTTGTTATACCATGCTCTTGGTTCTTGTTTAAGCCCATACAATGCATTCTTTAACTTATATACTTGACCTTCTTTTCCTTTGTTAAAGAATCTTGCAGGTTGTTGAACGAATACTTCTTATTGGAGTTCACAAAGTAGAAGGCGCATTTTACATCAAGTTGAAATACTTCCCATGCCCCTTAAGCTGACGAGGCCAACCGTGCCTTCATAATGTCAGTCTAGTAACTAGTGCAAACATCTCTATATAGTCTACTCCATATCTTTGTGCATATCCTTTGGCGCCTAATTTGGCCTTATAATTTTTTTTATATTGCCACTTTCATTGAATTTGGTATTGAAAATCCATTTAACTCTGATGGGTGTAACTCGTTTTGGAGGATCAACAAGTTCCCAAGTATCGTTCTTTTTGATTGTCTGCATCTCCATGTTCATTGCTTTTTTCCACTTCATACTTTTACCTTGTTTGAATACTACATCTCTACTCACAATGACTTTCTTTATGATATGATGAAATAGTTTGTAGGACTTAGATTCATCACTTTTGGCTTTGGGACATCGGTGTGAGCTACACATTCAAGTATTCAAAAGTGGTCAACTCATAGCTTTACCCTACTCCATATTTTCTTCTGGGGTCATTGATCTATTGTAGAGGTTGGACTTTTATTTTGGATGTGTACACATCTTCGAACCGCCTCAGGCCAGAAAGGTTTTAGAATTTGCTTCTCATGTAACAAAACCCGTAGTACATTATGATGGTTCAATTTGTGCGTTTGCTAACTCCGTTCTGTTGAGGAGTGTAGGCAGCCGTCAATTTCCTAGAGATTCCTTGATTGGTACAAAATTCTACAAACTCGCTGGAGGTGAATTCACAACCTCTATATGCTCTTGAATAAGTAATGTAGGTACAAACTTCCTTTTCAACATAGGCTTTGAAGCTTTTGAAAATAGTGAAGGCCTTAGATTTTTTTGGTGCAAAAATTAAATCCAAGCTTTGCATGAATAATCATTAATAAAGCTTAAAACGTACCTTTTGTTGCTATGTGAAGATGGTGTGATGGGATTATAGATGTTGGCATGAATTAACTAAAAATTCCATAAGCTTTGCTTTGGTATTGAATCTTTTTGTTGTTTTCTAATGAGACACGTAGTGCAAATTGTTTTGGGATACTTCAGATAGGGTAACCCAAAGACCATGTGTTTGCTTGCTAGTGTGTTAAGCCCTTTGTAGTTGTGTCGTCCATAGTGCTTATGCCATAATTGAGTTTCTTTTTCCGAACCGTCTCCAGCTTGGAGGCATGTGAGGTGTTGTGATGCTACACGTGCTATTTTAAATTAGAACAACTAAACCTTTCTCTTGGACTTGTCCTAGGCTTAACAGATTGGTCTTTAGCTTAGGGACAAAGTATATGTCTGATATCATGAGGAAAATGCCATTGATTTGCACCCGAATGCTTCCTTTTGCGACAATAACCATTGAAGTGTCATTTCCAAGCTTTACAATTTTCAAAATTCTTCTTCTATGTCTACAAACCATAGTTTGTTTCCAGTCATATGATTACTACAACCAGAGTCCAAGTACCAAGCTTCTTCCTTTATACAGTTCGTGGTGACTCTTCATAAGCCACCAATAAAAGCTCTTTTGCTTCCTTAAGAGTTGAAAAATGAGCCTTCTCCAATTTAGGTCACAAGTACTGAAAGTTGCCTAGCTTATGGCACTTAAAGCACTTGGTGAGCGCTTTATTTACAAGTTGTCTTCCTCTTCCTCTACTACGACCTTGACTGGCTCTACCTAATCTGTCATCATTGGTGATTTTCAACACTTGTTCGTCTATCTAAAATTATGCATCCTTTTCTCACGAGCTGTCACCAACCATGAAACCCTTCTTCATGATCCTTATTGTCGCCAACCATTTTAGCTGCACATATAGGGTTCAAATCAAGAGCTTCACCACAGTTCCTCCTACGAACCAATGTTGCGGGTCTTTGTCTTGTACCATCTATATTGTTTTCAATATGGGTAGAACCTACACCTCTTGCACTACCCATTTCTCTTTATGGAAATCATCATATCAAAATCATCACATCAAAAATCATCACAACAACAATAGACAACTACATCTTTAAAGAACTACACCAAACCCAACCAATAGAAACATAGTAAACACAAAATAAAAAACTCCAATACATACCAGACTGCCCAATTCGAAAGTCATTACTAGATCTAGGGACCTATTCTAGATTGGCTAGTCTGGGAAAAATGTACTAGATTGAGCTATTCGAAAAAGATACCCGGATGTGGTAATGACTTTTCAATTAGGTAGTCTCGTATGTACTTAACTTTTCTTCCTTTTTCCTCTCTCCATTTTTCTCCTTGTTGGCACCCTGTTCTCTTGAAATCCAACAATCACAAACATAAAATGACATACCTAGTCTTTTGCATGAACCAAAACAAGTTGTAGAGGGAGAGAAATTGATGGAGATACGCGATGAAGGTGTGACCTACTCTTCTCTTTGTGGTGGAAGTGGAGCTTGGAGGTCTAGTGGTGTAGAGAAGGGGGACAACCCCCAAACACCATCGTGTGAGAATTTGATGGAGGTCCACGATTTTTTTTTTGTTAAAAAGAAAAGTGGAGATAAGGTGCAGGCAACAACATGGTGAAGAGAGGTGAAGATGAGAGATAAAACCAATTAGGATTTTGTACACATAGAGGGGTAAACCTGGGATTATGAAAATTTGAGAGGTAAAAGCGGGATTAAGACAGTTAGGGGGTAGGAAGAAAAAATGGGGGAGTAGAAACAAATGGCTTTCATCCAAATCTAACCTAACATGAATTGAAATATGTTTCACTTACAATTGGATTAAGGGTGCTTCATTTTGTTCTGCATCCAATATATTCCACTTGCACCTTTGTAGTGGGCATGTAAAATATCAAAATGTCCTTAAACATAAATATGTTTTTTGTTGCTCACTTGTGCTTAGAGTTGTTAATTTGGTCAAACCCACAGAACTTGGCCCTGACCCACGTGGGCTAGACCAAAAAATCCCATAAGGCCAAAAAAGGCTCACATTAAAAAAGTCCACAAGACCAAAATACCCACAAAAGTCCTGTGGGTCAAGACCGACCCATGGTTTCTCTTTTTAAACATGAAAATATATTACTTTTTAAATATATTGTTTAACTTTCGGTTGGGGCCTGCTTGTCTCGACTTTCAACCAAATTGCCCAAAATTGACCTTCAGCTTGGGCAAGCTCATCTCGACCTTCGATCTAGGTCAACCCCTCTCGAACTTCAGCATGGGTCGGCTCGGGTCGTCTTAACCTTAGGCACAGTCCTAGCCGTCTCAACCTCCAACTTGGGTTGGCTTGTATTTACCTTCAGTCTATGTCGTCCCGTCTCAACGTTTGGACAAGACCGTCCTGTCTCAACTTTCGGCCTAGGTCGGGATGCCTTGACTTCTAACTTGGGTTGGTCAGTCTTGACCTTTGATTCCCAGGCTGACCCATCTTAGCTTTTGACCTAGGATGGCTAGTCTCAACCTTCGGTTCGATCCGGTCCACCTCAGTCTTTGGCTTGATCTTTGACTCAGACTCAAAGTATTATTTCAGGAGCCCTAACCGTAACCCACTCTAAATGTGGCTTTTGGAGTTGTGCCTTTTTATGGGCCTCCTCATTTGGGAGCCCCTAAAAGGAGATTTAGTGAAAAATGGGTTAGGGTTGGCCCATGGGCCATTAACCAAATTGACACCTCTATCTGTGGTTATGATAGAATAAAAGTCTTGAATGTTCATGTCATTTTGCTTTAGTGTACAAATATCTGTCTTAAGTTGATATTGTTTGAAAAAATTAGACTGTGTATACAATCGAGATAAGTGATAGCATACCTCCTTTGTAGTATCATATTTTTCCAATTGAGTGTCAATCGAGTGTGTGACAGAATTGTTGACCCAAGTGATAATTTTAGAATTATCAATTTCCTATACATCTAAAGCAGTAGCATAATCATTAGCTTTGGTGTTAATCGGTTTTGCCTTAACACCTGAAATATAACCCCACATGGACTTTCCACGAAGAAACTTTTTCATAACATAACTCTAATAGGAATAATTTTTACCATCCAATTGCACACTAATAGATTGAACAAAAACATCCTTACAAGTCGTCATAGCAAATCAAATACAAAACAAAAATGCCAACCACACAGTGAAAGCAATGAACAAAACATAATACAAACTCAATATTAGATTATTGCAAATACCTTAAAATGGCATAACAAACATGGTGCAAAACCTCCAAAAACTCCTTAAAGCAAAAAACAAAATTGTGATATGGTGAAACTTGAAAAATTGCGAAAAAGACTTATGGTTTAGGGTTTATGACTTAGGGTTTTGGAAAGAGAAACTATTGCAAGAATCTCTTCTCAAACATAAAATTTGGAAAGAGACTTAGGGCTTAGGAAGGAGATTGTGTAGTATTGATTGTGTATAAAATGTTACAAGAAGTATGTTATATATACACACAAAGCTAATCTTAAAATCTACAAATAAATGAGCCTAAAACATCCATCTATACTAATCGTTTATGCATTACAAAGCCTAAAATATTTAAAGATTACAATCTTTAAAGACGAATGACAAAAGCGAAAATTGTCACACATATATATATATATATATATATATATATATATATATATATATATATATATATATATATATATATATATGATTGTTATTTGATCAACTTAGTTTAATTTAATATAACCTATTTTTTTTAGAGATTGGGTGAGGAATTATTTTTCTATAAAAAATTAGTACAATTTAACTCGAAGTTATTTATGGATTTAGTGATGAATTTATTTCACCTTGAAGGTGCACATCCCAACTCTTTATGGATGGGAATAATTAGAGTGTTTAGATGTTAAGTGTTTTAGTGAATTTCAAATTTAAATAATTATATTTAAAATTTATTAAATTAAATTTAGGATTAATTAGTAATTTTATATTTAGATTTATGATTTTTTTTTACTTAACCAAGTCTTTATATTTTTTTGGGTTAAATATGTTTTTGATCCCTCAAGTTTCAGTGAAATTTGGAATTAGTCATTCTTCAAAACTTTCGACCAATTTAGTCCTTCATCTTTTAAAATACGTGAATTTAGTCCTTTTAACCAAATTTTATTAAGTTAATCTAACGTTTCAAATGCATTTCATGATAGTATTTGAATTGTTTACACCGTTTGACACATTTTTGCTTTAATGTTAACTCAAATATTATCATAGAATTCGTTTAAAATGTCAAATAAACTTAACAAAATTTTGTAAGAAGGACTAAATCCACACATTTCTAAAGATGAAGGACTAAATTGGTATAAAGTTTCGAAGAGGGACTAATCCAAAAATTCATTGAAACTTGATGGACTAAAAACATATTTAACCCTATTTTTTTTTAAATAGAGTCAGTTTCGTCCCATTTGCTAATGACATAAGATTGGTTAAGGGTATGGGTGGAAAAATGGGTTATGGTATATGGGCTAATTTCCTAGTTCGCTCACGTGTTTTGGGTGTCTCACCTTACCTATCAAATTGACAGATCAAATGTAAGCCTACACGCCCCAATCCGTTGACCATTTTTTAATTAAAAAGTAAAATAAAAATAATTTAAAAGATTAAATTTTCTATATTAAAATTTTTAAAAGATGCAAATATACAACAATATTGTAATTTAAATCCTTAACACTTATAAATTAATTTTTAATTATTAGTTATAAAAACATTATTAATCCATTAAAAACTTGAAAAATGTTTATATGATTAAATATGTTTTTAATATTTATTTATACATATAAAAAATATTAAAAAAATGGCTCACTAGCTTGCCACCCCATCCTGTGACAGGGTAGGTTACAATTGATTGCTCCTTTTTAGTAGTGGGCCAATATGGCCTGACCCATTTTTAGTAGGTTAAGTACAGGTGGAGCTAAAATGGGCGGACTGGCCCGTTTTACCATCCCTAGTTAATAGTATACTCAATTTTTAATGAGTTTTTTTCATTCTCCCCCTAAAACTTTAGATGTAGATGCTCAAGTACGATCTCTAGAACATTTGCACAAACATCTCCTACACAACCCCCATTCGCTCCTCATCCTCGGCTATCACTGAAAGCCAAGTCGACCACCCTCTAACACATCGCTGCTAACCTTCTCTCTATTGTCGGAGAATTCATCAGTGTTTGCTATTCGAGAATAAAATCAATGTCATTCTACACAAGATTGGTCTAATATGGTGTAATCTTTAAAAAATTAGTCTCGTCATGATGTGTTTCAAGTGAATGATAAGCCGTCCAATTTACTTAAATTGACATGTGATTTTAACACTTAAAATGCAAAAAAAAAAATGTAGTTTTTTTAATAAATAAGACCCTTTTAGCTTAAAAATACAGAACATGGTATTTAGAGTTAGTTAAGAGCGATTTTAATGATTTTTTTTATGTAAATGTAGCTCTTTTGCAAGTATTGAAGAACTGATGCAGTTAACCCTTGAAGACTAGTATTGAGTGTTGGAAGACGGTTAAGTAAGATTCAAACCTTGGTTTGCGCAAAAGAGACCCTTATGAAACTTAAATTAATCAAATATGAAGAGCTAGAGCACCAATTCTGTCATTATAAAAATAGAGTGCTATTATGTTTTGGAAAGACCTCTTCCCGGTTAAGTAAGATTCAAACCTTGGTTTGCGCAAAAGAGACCCTTATGAAACTTAAATTAATCAAATATGAAGAGCTAGAGCACCAATTCTGTCATTATAAAAATAGAGTGCTATCATGTTTTAGAAAGACTTCTTCCTAGACACTTTTTCTCTATTTTATTGTAATACTTTGAGAGAACCATGAGAGAAGACGTCAGGGAGGTGAAGAGTGAAGCCTAGATTGATTGGAAAAAAGATTAAAGTCTAATTTTTTTACTCCTAACTCCATATGTTTGTAAATAAAATCATTATCATTAGTGATTGAACTCTCTTGTATTGATGCTTGTGTGTGTGCTTCATTTTGTTATTGAGTGTTTAGTTGAACTGATAACTCATTTTATTTAACTAATTTAGATTGAGTTGGAAAATCCTTAGTTGAACTAATAACTCATAAATCTAAGGTTAAATCAAATCATCTGATGCATTTGGATGTTAGAGTAAATTTGAATGTTTTAGTTTATTCAAGTCTTGAACTTAAAGCAAAGGATCACTCACTATGATTTCAGGAGTCAAATGGTGTGATTGAAGTCCTTCTTAGAGGGTGAGAGTATAATCAAACGTGTGAAGCTTTTGAGAGACTTGGTTGACAATGGTGATGAGCATACGAGTCTTTTGGTGTTGGCAATGAAGGCATGGTTAGAGTTAGGGAGGCTTTTTATGGAGTCAAAAATTATAATGTTTATATTGTTAGTGTATTATTAGTTTAGAAGAAAATTATACAGTAAATAAATTTGTATTTAATATTAAAATCATTAAAATCAATATTTAATTGTCAAAATTATATATAATTTATATTACATAAGTTAATATTGAATATCTATATATATATATATATATATATATATATATATATATATATATATATATATATATTATGAAATATCGTGGATATGACACATGAAAAATTAGTAAATGAAATTATTGAGTTCTCTTTATTTAAAAGAGAATGTGTGTCTGGGAATCACATTAGGAATTCGAAATATAGAGATGACTCTGTTTTATAACTGAAGGTGAATCACTCCAAAGTAATGGAAGGGTAGGGCTTCAGTGTGTTCCCAATGTCAATGACAAAGCGATATTTAACATCAGCTTTGAGTAGACGCTCCATTGCTGTGTTCACATAATCCATCGGAATTACCTCAATTTCAGGTCTAACATTGTGTTCGGATGCGAAATCAATCATTTCTTGTGTCTCCTGGATTCCTCCGATGTAACTCCCCACTATACTTTTTCTCCCTGTCAATAATATGGAATTATAAGCCTTACAATTTGGTTATTCAGTTCGTAGAACCTCACAATTCTTTGAAGATAAATAAAGAAAATGAAATAAGATCACAATCACTTCATCCAATTAACACAAAAAAATTAAACAAAAATTCAATTAAAAAATATAAAACCTTTAAATAATAAATGAAAAAAAAAATTATATATGCATTTTTACCCATAATTAAAGATGGAAGTAGCAAGTCGAGAGGCTTCTCTGGTGCCCCAACCGTCACTAGCTTCCCATGAGACTTCAATAGATCAATCAAGGGTATGATAGGATGGACTGCGGAAACAGTGTCGATTATACCATCCAAGGTGCACATTGCAGCCTACATACACAATTACAGGTAACAAAATTAAATCACGATGCTTTATAACTCAAGACATGTCACTCTTTTATTTGGTTAAAATCCTAATATAAGAGTCAAACAAGATTACTGCTAACTCAATCCTAGAAAATAAATTACACAATGGTCAGACAGAAATAATAACAATGAGTATACCATAATTTGATCTCAATTCATAATTTGGAAAGCATGGTGTAAAAGAAAGAACAAAATAAGACACCTTCATTTGATCTTGGTCTCTACTAAGCACAAAGGAATCTGCTCCAAGATGTTGAATGGCTTCTTGTTCCTTACTAGGAGAGGTACTAATGACAGTGACCTTCAAGCCAAGGGCTTTTGCAAACTTGACAGCCAAATGACCCAATCCACCAAGGCCAACCACTCCTAGGTGCATGTCAGGTTTGTCAAGGCCAAAATATCTCAAAGGACTATACACTGTGATCCCTGCACAAAGGAGAGGAGCAACAACGTCAAGTGGTAGGCCATTTGGAATGTTGACAACAAAGTGTTCATCTGCAACCATGAAGTCAGAGAATCCTCCATATGTGATGCTGCCATCCACATTCTTGGCACCATATGTGGGAATCGCTTGCCGGCAATAATTCTCAAGATTGTTGACACAGTTTTGGCATGAGGAACAAGACCCAACCAAACATCCCACTGCTACCTTGTCTCCAACCTTAAACTTTTCTACTTTGCTTCCCACCTCTATCACTTCTCCAACAATCTCACGCCTGAAATTCATTACCCATTAACATAAACTCAATTTGACACTAAAATAAAAGCTTTTATGATGAAAATTTGAGATGAAAGAAGCACAAGATGTGAAAGAATGGGCTCCCCTTAGTTTGAAAATCTCGTATTCATCGATCAGAGATAAGATTAAATTATAATGTATAAATAGAAACAAAGTTTACTTTACCAAATTAGTTTAATGAAATTGAGTTAGTATAACTTCTTATTAGTTTTTTATATAATTTATTGGAGTTCATGCTCTTTAGAGATAACACTGATTTATAGTATATAAGTAAATTTTTTATATAATCTATTGGAGAATTCATATTGATTAGAGATAAAACTGATTTATAGTATATAAGGGGATACAAACCTCATCTTATAAGTTAATTTTTTGGAAGTTAAATTAATCATAAAGTCTATATCTTAAGATGGTATTATAACTATCTGAATCTATCATAGCAAAAAATTTTGTTTGTTGAATTTATTGTATCATATGCTACTAGAATGTTATCAAATCACTAATTAATGTCTAGTATTATACTTGATATGTGTATGACTTAGCATAAGAAAGTTCGTCGAAAGTTATTCATTAATCATATATATATATATATATATATATATATATATATATATATATATATATATATATTTTTATATATATATATATATATATAATTATATATTTTAATATTTTAATTT
>Ga0214544_1001648_pt1 | contig 46846 bp, 28 predicted proteins | sample CNSS3metaG_FD_160074 | JGI IMG/M metagenome (GOLD analysis project Ga0214544, IMG submission 160074) | Root nodule microbial communities from cowpea collected in UCLA plant growth center, Los Angeles, California, USA - CNSS3 | ecosystem: Host-associated > Plants > Roots > Nodule | place: USA...
TGAAAGGAACCTTCACATCTAGATAGCTTGCTATCTTAATGTCCAGTGGAGATTTCACTTAGCTTTCTTAATCAACTCACACCATATTCAATAATCTTAAAAAGGAACAAGATAATCCTTCATCATGTTTGTTGTTATTCGTGCTAGTGCGTATGTGTTTCTTTGGTTGATGTGAAGGGATTTTATTAGATACCTTCCTGGATCGAAATGGATTACCAAATTGTGGAATGAAAAGGGTTGGGGGATGATCATGTGTGAATTGATTTGTGCTGCACATGAGGGTGAGTATAGAGCCACTTTTATGAAACAAGTTGAGGGTAGGAAGCTAGTAAGTGATGCAGGTATGGTTGTTTTATGGTGACTGAACTGGTCGGGATGGAAATTAGAAAAAGGGATTGAATGCGTAATAGAAGTGGAGGATTCTGTGATTTTGCAGAACACTGGTGTACCGCCTGGCGGTGCGTCGCTTGCCGCCAGGCGACGATGGGTGCAGACACATTTGTTGTGTGATTAAAAGGAGGATAAGAGGGTGGAATTGAGTAATACTGGGATGAGTTATGCTTTTAGACAAATATTGATAAATCTGTGATAGATGAATAATTTGTAATATAGGGTTAGGGAAGTTGGATTAAGTATGAAGGCATGAGCATAAAATAGTAAGATTGTAAGGGAGTGTGGTATTGTGTTAAAGCAATTTGAGTGAAGAGTGTAGTGTGAAAAAAAATGTACTGTGTGGTTGTTACTAGAAAATAGAGGAGCTTATGGCATAATGTTGGAAGAAGTTAGTGCATTGTAGGTGTGATTATAAGTTTGGAATGGAAGTTATAAGTACTGCGATATGTCAAGAGGTTAACTAAGGAACCCAGAATGGGAGTGGGGTTAATAAATATTGTTTGGCTACCTTGGAGAGAGAGGTAAATGTGGGATAATCTGAAAGAGAGGCAAAATCAGAGAGTGGAATGGTACTGTCACAACGCTTGGCGGTTGGACTGAGTGCGCCAGGCGGTCGAAGACCCAAAAAGAGTGTCTGCAGAGGCTGGCGCCTGGCGGTGAGGTGATATCCGCCAGCCAGACGCGAGGCAGCGAGCTTTTGTACGAGAACCTAGCGCCTGGCGGTGGGACGTAAACCACCAAGCAGTCTGAACCTGTTTCGCCAGGCGGTGCTGGCTGGCGCGCCAGGCGGCTGTGCACCAGGTTACGAGTTGTGTGTGTTGTTTTTAACTGACAATGATGCTTTGCTTGGATCGGGGGATGCTGTGCCATGAGCGGGTAGGTTCATGGATGGTGTTGACATGTGATGATATGAGCGGGGAGGTTCATATCTAGTTGCTCTCACGTGGGGATACGAGCGAGGTAGGTTCGTATGTTCCGTGCTCACGATGAGAGATATTCGTGTTCATAGATAAAAACATAATGAAATACATATGAGAAAAATCCTAGCTCTAATCCCAAGCTAGCCCTCACTCCGTCGCCTGAACATCCTCAGCACCACCTGTATCAACATCTGCTCCAGTGCAACGAATCATACGATCATCGCCATACACAAACAGAAAGGGGTGAGCTGAGAAAATAAAATAACAGGCATATAAAACACAAGATAAATCATATCAATCTTATTCATTCTACAAAACTCTTGGCCAAGACCTTAACCCCCAAGGCTTTATAGCCTTCAAATCACACAACTGGTTAGCCGTGGACTCGGGAACATGATGCTCGAACGAACCTGCCCGCTCGTGGTCTTGCCTCTTCGAACCTTCCCGCTCGTAGTCCTACTCTACGAACCTGCCCGCCCGTAGTCCAACACATGTGATCCACCAGCCCCGTACCTCCCCGCACGTGGCATCTCTCAACGTGAGCACGGAACATACGAACCTACCTCGCTCGTATCCCCACATGAGAGTAACTGGATATGAATCTCCCCACTCATATCATCACATGTCATCCACCATCCATGAACCTACCCACTCATGGCACAGCATCTCCCGATCCAAACAAAGCATCATCGTTAATTAAAAACAACACACCAAAAACCAAAGAACAGTAGCATTTTCGCCTGGCACGGCCCACACGCCTCTAGGCAAAACTGTTCCAGACCGCCTGGCGGTACCCACTCACCGCCAGGCGCCAGCGTCGTTCCAGTGCCACCATTTTTTTCGTCACTGCCTGGCGGAGCTCGACATGCAGCCAAGCGCACCTCAGTAGATTGCGCTCCCCTGTTAAACCCATCGCTTGGCGGGTATCAGTATACCGCCAGGCGCCGTACCAGAACATCACTTTTCTGGTTTATGGCACCTCAGTTAATCCAATTTACCATTTAACTCACTTACATAGATCGCATAAGAACTCTAATATCAAACTCTCACATAGGCGAATCTACAACTATCATATGTAATCAAGTACCTATACTTTACACCGATCAATCCACTCATTTAAGTTCTCCTCAGTTTAACAAGAGCTTTAACATAAAATCATAACCTCATCCATCCTATGAAACTACTAGCATTACAATTACCTTTAATCCCGCCCTCACATATATCACAGCCTCTCCAAGGACTCAAAATTCACACTCAATCCTTGCTAAATGATTGTTAAACTCTTAGTTAATTGCTACTGCCCCCCCTGTTCTTACTACATCCAATTTAAAAACCCAATCACTCTAAGGTTCCTATTATGATGATCGCCTCATACCAAATTTGACCACAATTCATCCATAGATACTTTCTCTCAAAATAGACTCGTAAGCCTTCCTAACAATCCTGTACGTAGCTGCCAGAACTTTAGAAAACAACCCATGGACTCGCTATCGCCTGGCGGCAAGCCTAGAGCCGCCAGGCGGTACAACAGTGCCTACCAAATTGCAGAATCCTCCACACCCGCGAATGGTTTCATACCTCTCACGAATTCATCCTTATTGCCCAGCACATCAAATTGTAGTAATACCTCTATGATAACTGGACTTCCTATTCTCGATCAAACTCTTAATTTCTTACCTAGCTTTTATCTTCTACAATTTATCCACAATCACATTCCTTCTCGTGCTTGAACATAAAATCACAAATTTTTATACCCAATGCGACCTAACTTGGCCATACCCCAACTTCAGGTTAGTTTCATATCAACAATGCATCTAATGCAATCTACATACAATAATTTCAGAACCCATAATAATCTCCACACGAACAACGTCAAAACACCCCCAACAAAAAAAACGCAACCAGCATCGCGTCGCCTGGCAGAGACCCATCGCCGCCAGGCGATTCAACCAAAACAAGAACAGTCACACGCCACTGATGAGCCGCCTGGCTGTAGGGATTGAACCGCCAGGCGGTTTCTGGAAAAATCCCAGAAACTTGATCAAACAATGCAGAAACAGATGGCAAATGGTGCAGTTTCAATCAAACAAGGCACAACACAATATACATATATCTAAAACATCAAAGACAACTCCCCTTACCTCTGATCCTCGCTCTAAACACGGATTAAACGTGACTTTTAATTCAAACTCACCCTTGCTCTTGCCTCACGCTTCCACAATTGTTTCCCACTCCAAATTCTCCTCTGCAATTCGTGCCAATAGCCCAAAAGTCTGTGATTCCGTATGCACTCCTCTGTCTCAGACCCTTAATCCCTTAATTATCCTCTCTCACTCTAATTCATTCCACCCTTAATTTTACTTAACCTTTAAAACGAAAATTACAATAAAAAGTGTGTGTTAATGTCTACTCAATATCCCTCACAGTGTATTTTTTTCCTGCACTCACGGCTGCCTTCTTGGCTACTAGGTTTTCCAAACCTTTTCACATTCATGCCAAAGGAAAAATTGGCAAAAAAAATTATTTAGTTCTCAACAAGGTTTGAACCCACACTCATGCATATACCAAACCTAGGCCAAACCATTCAACCAATCCAGATTTCATGATAACTCCTACAATTCTAGGAATTTATCATCACCCCACACATTCAATATATAAACACGCACAAAACGCATAATTTAAATAACACCCAAGTGGTACACATAGGACTCAAACCCAAGTCCTCACACACAATAAAGCACTCTCAACCACTTGAGCTAATACTTTTCCACATCATAGTTCCTCACATTAATTGCTTTAAATGTTTCTATTACCCGCCATAATTAAATAATTATTTAAATAACTATTTAATTTTCTCGGGTCTTACAGAAAACATTTTAAACAAATGAATCAATTAAGTGCTAAAGTTGTATTTGTTACATTGCATAAAATGAAACTACTATTAACTAATTATTTAATAAATAAAACTATCATCCAAATATTTCCTATGAAATGATATTTGTAAAAAGTGTAAAAAATAAATTAAAAATGAAATTCAAACCTCCCTTCTTGTTCTTTCCAAGTTTTCATAGAAAGATTACACAAGAATTTTATATTGGTTGATATCAAACTAATGCTACAAACAATCTTCATTTTTAACTTTTAAACAATCGATTTGCATTATTTTTGAGCTTTTATAGGCACACTAACATGAGAATCACATACAAGATAGAGAGACAACATTTCAATGCCTAAACATAATCAAGAGGATATAGTTCAACCCCTAGATTACAATAGTAAGATATAACACAACTCTTGAAACCCTTTCAAAAGGAAAAATTCAACCCTTGAAAATTCAAGATGAATCAAGTGAGATTAACCCACAAATTCAAAAATTAGAAGAATAAGAAAATAACACCAGAGTATTTCAAAGAAACATTAACACGTGCTTCCATAGCTCTAACACAAATCATTTTTTGAAAATTTTTGGAAAAAAGAGAGTGATGAATGAGTTAGTGAAAATTACTGAGATGAATTACTCAAATTGTGTATTTAAAATTGGTTGAAAAGCTCTTAACATGTTAGTGATTATGCTAAGTTTGTAGCCAATTATATGAAGAGAAACGAGATATAGTGAAATATTAATATTCTTTTAAACAAATGACACCATTTATTGAGTTAAACTATTCTTTATCTTTTCTAGAAATCACTCATAAACATATTAGTTGGCATTTTCTTTGTTAAACTATTCATTAAGAGAAATGCATATTTAATTGTCAACATTTAAAATAGTCAATTATTATAATTGTTAATCAATTAATTTAAAGAGAGGGAAAAATATTTGTTTTAGTGATATAATATTTTAATCGATATGAAAACCTATTAACCAATTACTATGTTTTTGATAACATATAAAGCACAAATTAGTCAATCATCTAAATGCTTAATTGATTAATTTATAATAAACCTTTTTTCAAAAAATACTTTAATATTTTAAGAAAATAAGCTATGTATTAAATTATGTGCAATAACTTAATAATTACGTTGTGTAAGATAACACACATGCAATGAAAACTTTACCAAAAAAATACATCTTTACCACCATCTTCATCAACAATATCATCAAAACCAACTTAAATTTCTTTTCTAGGATGCTTTACTTGATTTCTTCCTTAAGTCCAATAGTGACATCCTCATTTTCTTTAATGTTGATTTGGAGAGAGTTCCAAATCTACTTCAATTTTCAACCAACAATTTTTTCTATGGTTTAATTATGTTATTGGTTTCTTAAGTATTGAGCGATTTTGGTTTTTGTCCCTCCTTCAAAGTTTGATCTATCTAGGTCCCTTTCATTATAAAACTCATGGATTTAGTCCTCCTTTAGCAACGACGTTAATTGTTTTTTGACGTGGCTAACGAAGTGCCACATCATGACCCCGTTTTAAGCCACATTGATTATTAAACTCTTTAAATTTATGTTTAACATGTATAACATGATGTAACTTGAAGAATTTGGTAAAGCCATTGTGTTTGAGTTGATATTGTGATATAACTTGACCCTATAAATTTGCATTCAGCTATAGGAGCAGTGGTTAGGAACTTTGTTGACTTTCGCGAGTTAATATTAGGGAAGATTAGTAAGCAAATTCATATATCTATGTGCTAATGAAGGGTGAGTATGGAGAAAGATTGTTGCTATTGAAGGCAACAACTTTGAAGAACAAAGGAAGATTATTTTGGAGATGTAGAAATTGGTCAGTAAATAAAAAATTGCGTGATTTATATTGAAGTATGATTTGGTGTCAATATGGTTTGTACTTTCTATTGCAGACAAATTCACATTGTAAATAATTTGAATGTGTTGATTAAGGAGAATATGAAATTGAAGGTAATGTAGAAACAAAATAGAAGAAGATGAAGTTTCATTTGAAAATGATAAAGTTGTACTGTAGTGGATGAAGAAAATTGATAAATTGAAGAGGAAACTACAATAATAGAGAAAAGTTGAAAAAGTTATGCTTATTTTATGTGGTGTATCGTGGGCCCTAACAATTTTATTTTTTGTAATGTTATTGGTAAAGATTAATTGTAATTAATATTGTAATATTTATTAATGCAAAGTAATATGATACTTTTGACTTGAATCAATGATGTACCAAACATATGGTACTTTGGTTTGTTAGTTATATGAATTATCCATTTGAGAAGATGAAGATGTTATGTATTAAACATTTGGTTATATGTATTAAAGATTTGACTTGTATCCATTTAAGGTGTATTAAACATATGGTACTTTATCTCTAGTTCCTCATAATGCGAAAAATAAACATGTGGTACTTTATACTCACTGTATGTGAAAAATAAACATGTTCCTCTCAGATATAGGTATTTTTCCTTGGTAAGAAATAAATAATGAATCGCAAACTCAATGCTCTTCAAAATGTACGTTTTAATAAATTATCATCAAACTCACACCTTACTTTATAATGGTGGACACTCATTTTTGGGAAGAATTCCCAAGTTTTCTTCTTCCACTATCAAGTTTCCAAGAACAACAAATTTAGCTATTACAAAGCAAAGAGGACAATGGAGGAGGCATAAATCTTACTTTTCTTATATAGCAAATAATTATTTGAAATAAAGTAAAATAAAATATAGTATACAAAAATGTCTATAACATTCAATTCAATAAAATATTGTGCATCATGGAAGTGGTCCATAAAGATTAATTCAATACAATAATCTGGTCCCAAAGTAGTGCTCCATGACAAAAAAAAGGTCCACCATAACTATGTCCACTAGTGTTGTGTTCCATTACTGGGGCACAAAAGTGCTTAGATATTGCAAAAGTGTTAAATAAAGGCCAAAAAAAAAGACAACTACTATATTCAATTTCACGTGGGTTATGTAGAGGCTATGGCACCACTTGCTTGAGACCCTAAAAATTGTGCACCAGTGCTTCTTGTGTGTGTTCTTATTGTTGTTGGTTTTTTGTTGTTGGGTGCAACCATGGGAGTGGATCTCCCACTTCTAACCGAGCTTTAGTTTGATGGTTCAACAATGTTGCTACATCCACTCATAGTTGTAGTTGTAGTGCTTCTCCTTTGTGTGTTAGCCTATCAATTGGGTATGAAAATATTATTCAGTGTTGTATCCATTAAAAAACTTGAAAAAAATTTGAAGATGATATCATACCTTTCTAGCTCTCATCCCCTTTTCTAAAACTTCTATATTATGTCCATATTGATTACACCTACTACCTTTCATCATAATATTTTTCTTTGAAAGTTTTGAATGACTAACATATTCATCAACTTCCCTTGTTTGTAGCTTCTTAGGCCTCCCAAGGGGTGTTTTATAAATGGGTAGGAATAATTCTGGTTGATTTCTTTTAGGCCTATTATCCTTTGATTGAGGTAATTTGAGGCCCATAGCAAGCCTGACAAGCATATCTCTTGTAATATGATTGAACATAATCCTCAGGGTTTTCTATCTTATAATAAATTGAAGCCACAACATGTCTATAAGGTATGCCCACCAAATCCCAAAAATAACAACTGCAACTATTGTTAGTTAGATTAACAACAAACTTCTCCTTTGTGAACCCCTGAGTGACTTCAAACTTAGCATCCCTTATCCACACAGGAATCTAAATACCCTTCAACAACTATGATGCCCAATAAGTGTCTTAACCCTAAAGGTATGCCTACCTCCAACCTTGCTCACCATAATTAAAAAGCCACATTTCTTTTCACAGACAACCATCACTCTCTTCTAATCATTCCTCACAAATTTAACTTCCTTACTATTTAGAACATAATGCTCCATTAGTGCACACTTAACATCCTTCAAAGGACAAATCTCCACCCCCAATATAAATTTTAATATCTTCAGGTCTGTACTTTGGAAATTTCTGTCCAACATTGATAACACCCTTATCAGTATCCACATCAGAATCCAAAACATCACTATTGTATTCTTCATTTATCTCATGCACTCAAACTTCTTCGTTAGTAACAAATGACCCATCACCAACGTTTATTTTATTCATCACTCTACTTGAATTTTGTTTGAATGTTTTCCACTTGTCCAAAATAGGGCCAAAATTTCTACGTGATGGATCATGTACAACCCTTTCATTGTCCATCCTAAAGCCATCATCATCACCTATAATCCTTTCTTCTTCACTCTCATCTAGTTTATCTACAGTTGAACCTTCCTTTTCATCCTTAATAGTCCCACAATTATCAATCATTAAAATCTCCCATTACTTGGTCTAATTCTTCTTCATGCGCATTCAAACCTTCTTTAGGGAGATCAGCCTGTTCTTCCATAACATCTTCATTCAGCTCTTCCTCCACTACCTCTTCTTGTCCTGCAACTTGACCCACAACTTCCTCTTGACCCACCACATCCTCTTAACCCATGACTTCCTCCACTCCACCATCAACAATAAAGTGAACTATTTTAGGTTAACTAGGAACATGTTGAACATATATATCAACCTATTGTTTAATCTCCTTTACGAAGTTAGCTAACTTTATTGCTTCCTTATCATCACTCAATAGTCTTAGATTATTGTATAGACTTTGTTTTGAACTCTTCCACCTAAGTTTCACATCACAACCATATTTGAACTCTTTGACGATACCCAATGCTTCAAAAATGACCAAAAATCAAGATCGATCTATTTAACTACATGTATTTCCCCACCAACGTATTTTAATCCTACCAATATGATGAAAAGCTATATCGAACCCTATTTCGAACCCTACATTTTAAATCAAGACAGAAACTAAAAAAATGATACCCTAAACGAACTCAACAAACAACAAAACCAAACATTGCAAAAAAAATAATTGCTTCTACAAACTAACTTGACTTGCAGAAATCACGATTTTGTAGATGAAACCACTATGTTTCAATGCCTTCTTTGTTCTCCAAATTTCTCTTCCTCGCTTTTGTTGCTACACTACAAAACAGTAGTCCCTTTTGTGAAGACAACAATGTGATTCTCCCTTCGTTCTCGAATGCGCAATCCTTTTCGTCCTCACCAAATGAGTATTCTCTCTAATTATGAGAAAACCTATTTCTGCCACTTTATTTAACTCATGCATTTTATTAGTTCTGACATTTTATTTTCCACCTACCAATCAAACATTAAACATGGCTTAAAACGGGGTCATGACGTGGCACTCCATTAGCTATGTTAAAAAAAAATTAACGCCATCGCTAAAAGAGGACTAAATCTATGAGTTTTATAATGAGAGGGACCTATATAGACCAAACTTTGAAGGAAGGGCGAAAATCAAAATCGCTCAATATTTTAGATACTAAAAACATAATTAACCATTCTTCTATTGACTTTTAGATAATGGACAAATAAGAGTGTATCTGACCTTTTAGATTTACCTCTACAAATTAAAAAAAAAATAAAATACAAAACTATTTTGAGATTCATAATTTTAGGTTTACGTATGTTTTCAAAATTTTACGGCATAAGGCATAAAATTTGAATTTTAAAAAAATAAAACAATATATTTTACTAAGATGACACATCCTCGGACCCGATACAATAGGTACAATGTCAAAATATAATTCAAAATCGAACATATAATTAAAAACAATCATAAAAAGCGCACTCATTTTATAAAAAAAAGGTAAAAATCTAGAGAAAAAAAATACACCAATTCAGATTTGAAATGCATAAAGTTGGTGTAGGTGTGTATGACAAGGAGCAAGAAAAGGAACAACGGTAGAGAAAACCAAGAACAATAAAGAAAATGAACAATAACGACACAGAAATGAAATGCACCTTAACCTCATAGATGGAGATATATGGGTTTTTTTTTTTTAGTCATCATCGTACGGGTTAATCCTTCTATTATTTAATACTATACTATACTAGTAGACTACATCATCAACTATAAGATATATTTTAACAAAAAATTCTTAGACCAAGATCTACAAAATCTATAGTTGTACGGTTGTCTACCATTCCTTCCATCCATTGATCAAGTAAATTTTAATTCATTAAATTTATCCTGATAAAGTTAATTAAAATATTAATATATCCAACATTATTTTCCCAAATGACTAACCCACGCGACACTTCTCTGCTACTTCATCGTAGCAAGACCCGTCAAGCTTTACCAATAGTTTTTATACTTTGATTTTCTCGTAAGCACAGCAAAATGATGATGTTTGGAAGAAAAGGGTGAGATAGATAGTGAAGAAGAGGAGATGAAAAAGTATAGTCAACTTAATACTAATAATATGATTACTCATAATTACAAGTTTAGACATTTACACTGGGGCTAACTAATCATCATCATCATCTCTTGGTAATGCAGAGAGATAGATGGATGTCTTTTCAGTCATGAGAAGAGACTAGGGTAAAGATATATGATAGTGAGGGAAACAAAGCAGAAAAAAAGTGGTAACGAGGCAGACAAGAAAGCAAGCCCGTGATAGTGTAATGATGACAACAGGTTTAAAATGAAGAAAGTGAAGGCATGCATGCCATGAAACAATCTAGTACGACCACAAGGATTGCCCCATGATGGTCTGGTCAACGACCATGTCCATGCCAAAAAGGGACTTGCTTTGTGAAGACAAGACCCTGCTGGAATGTAACATGTTTTCCGATGATGAGTTGGAGGGTTCATGAGGCACTAGGGAGGCTTGATGGTGGTGGTGGTGGTGTTCTGATGATGGTGGTGAGAATTGGCTCATTCTCATGTGCACAACTTCTGCTTGTGCCAGAGCCAATTGGGTTTGGAGCTCATCAACTTGTTGTTGGAGAGAAGAAATGGCTCCCACACATCCATACACAGGGTCTCTCACTCTTGCATTTGCTTCGTACACCATTGAACTTACTGCATCACTTCTTTGGTGCTCCGGTAATTCCTACCAATTTTCATAAATATTAATATTATAAATAGTGCTAATAGATATATATATCACTAAAATTGCATATAACAACTTGACACTACTTATTTAAACTTTAACCTACCATTCTATCAATTTAACACAAAATATTGCATTGGTTTAATCAAAGTTTTGTGATCTTGAAAAATAATCTAGGATGTCGTGTCTCTCTATCATAACTAAGTGATAGTTAGTTTTTCATGGTGATGATAATAGGGTTTAAGAAGGTCTTTTAATGGTTATGTGATGTTTAGATGTGTTATAATTGATATATTGGTTTAAATATGAAGTTTAGTAACAATAATATTAATCTAACCAAAATATTAAACTAGTTTAACCAATATGTGATAGTGTAATAATAGGTGCACCCCCACATGTAAGTGTATGTTTATCAATTTTCTACTAAAATTACCACCCATTAGATCAATGTAATCATCCAACACATTTAACATTTTATTTAGTTTTCGTGACGAACTTTACTTTTCCGTCTCTATATATTATTTATTCAACTATATATACATTAAAAATAGTGTAAGAAATTAAATAGGAAGAAACATATCATGAGTGATATGAAATATATAAATGATCAAATCTCAATTATGTAAAGTGAATTATCATATTACATGACATCTCATAGCTAGTTATGTGGCGTGTATGTGACTTTTAGGGTAATGATTGTTTTCTCAGAGTGAAGTTAGACCATTCAGCAAAAGAAAAGGTTTTATATGTGGCTAGCACTAGTGTGTCCGCATGTTAATGTTATAAAATTTGAGGGCAAAAACCTTTACGTACCGAAACAGATCACTAGGAAAAATATAAAAATGATCTTCAAGGGGAGGCCATATGCTTGTGAATTTTTGACCAAAGATGCATGGACTAGCTTTTTGAATTTGTAGTGATCGAGGGATATGATGTAAACCAAAGGGGTTGTTTGGGTAAAAACTGATCAAATGCTTTGTCAAAAAAGGGATGATAAGGTGCACGTTGAAGTTCGTTCCTTTGGAGTGGAAAAGAAAAATATCAAACAGTTGACTATAGAGACAATCTTAATTATGTGTAACGATATCAGAATCATAATACTTTGAAATACAAATATTATACTTCTTAACAAAAAGGGCAACCCTGAAATTGTTTTTTCTTGCCAACTGTGTATGCTAGAATTAGGGCAAGTAAAAGGTAATGGTGTAAAATTTTGACTTTCAAATCATGCAAGTTTATTTATTGGTAAACAAATGAATATTGAAGGTTGATTAATGATACATTCTTGTGATGATGCTCAATGGATTGTTTTAATGAGGCATATACATATGTGAACATGTCATGAAGGTATCATGCTTACAAAATAATTCAGTTGAAATATTAATTTATTGGCAGGTTGAAACATCTTTATCTGGGGAATCAACATCACTTTTGGACATATATTTCTAATGTCTCTTTCGATGTAACCCTGATTTTAGAGACAAAAGGAAAAGATGAGCATACTAAAACTTTCTTTTTTACGGAATTATCATTGCCCAAGGAGTCCAAGACCAAAAGCCAAGCCCTAGCGGTGGTCATAAAGACAGATGCTCAACAAATTGGGATACATATAACCACCAGCAATGATGCAATTAGCAACATCTTTTTCACTTTATCCTCTTCACACTCACTGTGCCTTCAACTGGTAAAGCTAATTTATATACATCTCATCCTCTCTCCTCTTTATAATGCTAATTAAGGAATCATATCAGTTGGGACTACAAAATTAGCTTAATAGTAAAAGTTGAAAGATAGTGTTTGTGAGTTCAATTTCACTAACATCGAAAGATATAAAATTAGTTTGAAGAATTTATAAGCGAAGGTAAAAGAGATTGTGAATTCGACTATCGTTAAAGATATATTAATAACTAACATTTTACAATAAAAGAAAATCACTGCTACATAAGTTTTTTTTTTTTACTTTGGTGGGTGTTACTGCTACAGTAATACTTACTTTAACAAAGAATGAGAATTGGAAACGGTTTCTTCAACTGTAACTAACCACTATAACGGTAGTAAATATGGGAGAAACAAAACAATTTTTCACTGTTCTTGGACAACTACTTCTAATTTAAGAAATTTGAGTTGTGGCAACCTCTTCAATAAATAGAAACATATGGAGAGGTAACTGGTACGTTGTTTTAGTAATTTAATGTACGGTTTCAAAGGATGGCAGTTAAAATAGAATTGGTTACTCAGGAACTAGGGTTAGTTTCATTTCAAAAGTGAAATTATAGGCCAAGTTGTTAGACGTAAAATCAATCACTTTTCGTTCACCTAATAACTAAAAGGTTTGCGAAATAATTGGTTCATGTTGAGTTTAAAGTATGATGTTTGTGTTCTCTCACTCTTCTATGAGGCGGTTGCATGACTTCTAAAATTAATATAATTTTTTTTTTTACGATAAACTAGACCTGTATGTTACAGTAAGTTTGTAATGAATGTTAATTTTAAACGGATCATTTTAAACTAATCTATTTTTAAGGTTGTTTCAAATAATACGAAAGAAAAAAGCACAGTATGATTGTTATCGATAGAGTGAATGAATGATCCCTACAATTTTTGTTTTTTGATAGGTAAATTATATACATAGCTATATATCACTACCCATGTATCTAATAAACCACTTCTAATCTACTTGGATAAAGACTGGGAAAATGAAAAAGGACGAGGGCATGGGAAACAAACATAAAAGACTAACACAATTCTTTCTAAGAATTAGTTTTATTTCAAATTAAATTTCTCTCTCCAAAATACGTTAACAAAATTTAGATAATTTCAGTAAAAAGGTTAGGTAATTAATTACCTAAAACACTCTGTATATAAAAGCTAAAACTACGACACTTCCGTAAAGAATAATATATTGTCCATAATTTAAGGTTAATTATAAAGAAATATGTCGATAGGACGTCATATATATATATATATATATATATATATATATATATATATATATATATATATATATATATATATATATATATATATATATATATATATTCTATAATTTGAGTATAGATTCACCAGACACAGATAAATGCCATGTATCTAGATTTTCGATGCTAATTTAATATGGTTCTTTTGATTTCTCATATGTGGATAAACCTTTACTTAGTATATTAGATATAGGTGGTTTTGCACATTAGTGTTACACCTTTGGTAGTCTATTTCACTAATTATGTTTTAGATTTGAAAAATAATTTAATTAAAAAGCAACTAGACACAAGATATACGCATGATGAAGTTGTCATATGTATACTATTTTACTAACTAATTCATTCATCCAAAGGAAAAATAATTCTTAAAAGAAGACAAATATACAGTGTGAGTAAAATTATTAAAATCCTTGTTTGTTTTTACCTTTTCAACAATTTGATAAAATATATTCACGTTTTCAACTGACAGCAGTATGAAAGGAAATTATGTATAAAAGTGACCTAATGCAGCCAGCAGTACGATTCCAAAACCGTGATTTAACTATGGAAATATTTGTTAAATCCTTTTGTACAATTCTGCATGATATACAATGTACAGAAAAAGTTGAAATGGACCTAAAACAGTATTCTAGTAGCGTATTTTGACGAAAACGCCAGAAATTTTATGCGTGGATACGATGATAGAGAAAGGAGAGGTGCATAAGAATTTGTACCTGTAGCATTTTGTTGACATTGCTAGCCCCGAAAACCTTGTGCACACTACCAAACTTCTGAGGTTCATCAGCAGGAAAATAAGGAGCAAACACACAATCCCTCGTGCACCTTCTTCGAAGAAGCTTGCAAGCTGCACATGGCGACATGGTACCTTGTTTTCTGCCACTCTCTTTCATGTTCTTAAGGAAAAACAAGACAATGTGCTAGCCCTCTGAGGTTCTAAGGTTGTTCCTGAAACCTAGCTAAAAGTAAATTAATGAAGAGTTAAGAAGGGACAATGAGGGTGAAAATGAAGATAGGAAAAGGAGAAAAAAGAGAGGTTGAGAGAGGAGAAGGTGGACTTAAGAGGGGATTGGAGGTGATGTTGTTATATAGAGACGCTATGTGACAGCAAATCTTTAAGGGTCCCACAAAAAAAGAGGAAATAGATTGTGCTGGACAGAATCATCTGTCTTGATAAGATTTTGACCCCACCATGAAAAATATATTTTGTCTCACTGTTTTTTTATTTTTATGATTATTTTTTTCTGGCGTAAGCTTTGTTGCCTTCGCCATTTGAATGTTCTTGGTTTATTTGAGAGAGCTTGGTTCAGAACAAGTCATTCACTTCATTGTGTTTGCTGTCAATAAAAATTTTGGCATTTTAGTGTTGGTTGGGTTGTTGTTGTTCACTTCGTAGTCAAGTACATCGGTAAGTGTTCTTATGCTGCACTTTTTCTTTTTGATCCAAAAGTGACACATTGATTTTCCTTTTCTTCAATTTGGTTTTCTTTTAGCTTTACAAGGTGAACAAATAATATTAGATCACTTTGTACAGTTACTTATTATGGTACCAAAGGGATTCAGAGGAAATAAATTTTAAAGGTAACAGTCTCTTTAGAGGTTAAAGATGTAGAAAAGAAAAATATAAGAAGAAAATTGTATATTATTGAGTGTGTATAAAATGCTACAAGAGGTGTGCTATATATTCACACACAAAGTTAACTCTAAAAGTCATAAATATATGCTAACATTTTCCTCAAACTCACAATGTTACGACTAAATGCATTGAGAGTTTGTTAAATAGAAAACGAAAGCGTAAAACAAAGTGCGGCTTGGTAAATATATCTGCAATATGTATAGCCGAATGAACAAATGGTAAAGATATAATGCCAAGTTGAAGATGGTGATGAGTAAAATGACAATCTGTTTCAATATGCATGGTTTGCTCATGAAAAATAGAGTTGCGAGCAACAATTTGAATAATTTTTTTTTATTGTCACAATGTAGAGGCTTAGGATTTTTCAAATAGACACTCATATCTGCAAGTAACCAACGCAGCCAAACACTCTCACAAATAGTCAAAGCCATGGCGTGATACTCAACTTCTATGGATGATCGAGATGTAACATCTTGTTTTTTACTCTTCCATGATATAAGTGAATCACCAAGAAAAATACACCATCTAGTAATGGATTTTCGATCATTAGGATCACCATTCCAATCCGCATCACAATATACATGTAAGTCTAAAAACAATGTAAAAGAAAACAAAAGTGGCTGAAATTGTGTGGCCTGAAGATACTTGAGAATATGAAGAATAACAGCCCAATGAACTGCTGTTGGAGCTGAAACAAACTAACTAAGAACATGAACAACATGTCACACGAGTCACAGTAAGATAAACCAGACTCCTAACAATAGTTCGATATAAAGTAGAATCAGTTAAAGGAACACCATCCAATGGGGAATATCGTGCACTTTTTAAAGAGGAGTAAAAAAAATCTTGTTGTCAATAAGCCGAGCATGCTCAAATAGGTCAGCAATATACTTGGACTAAGACAAAAAATAATCTTTGGAAGAAGAAGCAACCTCAACACCCATAAAGTAATACAGTACACCCAAATCTTTCATAGCAAAACGATGGGATAATGCAATTTTTAAAGATGCAATTCCATCAAAATCATCACCAGTAATAATCATATCATCAACATATAAGGATAGCAAAATGTGTCCTGCACTGATTTTCCTGACAAATAATTCAAAATCAAGATTACTAGCAATAAAACCAAGAGAAATAATTACTGTAGAAAACTTCTAAAACCAAGCATAAGGTGCTTGTTTAGGACCATAAAAGGGCTTTTTGAAGTTAACAAACTTCACCAAATTTGTGAGAGACAACTTGTGGTGGAATCATATAGACTTCTTCATGGAAATCCCTATTTAAAAAAAACATATTCATGTCGATTTGAAAAATCTTCCATTGAAAAATAGAAGCGACAATAATCAAGGTACAAACAGTAGTCATCTTTGCCATAAGAGCAAATGTTTCCTTTAGCAACAAGTCTAAGTTTATACCTTTTAATTGAGCCATCTGATTTTGTCTTTATTTGTATACCGATCGAGATCCAATAGGACATTTTCCTGGTGGCAATGGAACTACATCCCATGTATGAGTCTAATGTAGAGTAGTAAGTTCCTCAACCATAACATTCTGTCAAAGTGGATCACAAACAACCTCTCTATAGGATGACGACTTATGAACACGATGAATAGAGGTAATAAAAACAACAAATCAACTAGAATAAGAGGAATAAACAAAATCTAGTAGTTGAGTAGACTTACGATTACGACTGGGTCGAACAAGTGGCATAAGAACCATAACCTTAGGAGATGATTAAGCAAATGTAGTAGGGGAATCAATAGGTAAAACCTCTAGTGCGGTGTCTATAACAGGTGCTAAGACAGGTTCTATTATTGCTACGAAAGTAGGTGTAATGTCATCAATATAAAAAAGGATCAACTTTAATGACATCAAAAGTGGTCAAATAATGTGAGTTAGTTGGAATAGAAAAGAATGGAATATGTTCTAAAAAGACAACATCACGTGAGACATACAATTTTTGACTAACTGGATCAAAACAATGATATCCTTTTAACTAAGACCATATCCCAACATGTGGTTTTAGAACAAAATAGGTACATCCAAAAACACGCAAGGTAGAGTAATAAGGTGCATGACCATACAAATTTTCAAAAGGAGACAAACCAAAATTATGTGAAGTCCGGATCCGATTCACAACATAAGTTGATGTAAGAATAGCTTCCTCATAGAAGACACTTGGAACATAAACAAATAATAAGAATGATCTTGCATTCTCAACAAGATGACAATGTTTTCTTTCAACAACGCCATTTTGATGAGGAATGTCAATGCAAGAGGTTTGATGTATAGTTCCGTTAGAGGTAAGTAAAGTGGTAAAATTATTAGAAGTGTATTCACCCCCAAGTCACAATGAAAGATATTTGTGGTAGTAGAGTGTTGGGTCTTTTAAGCGAATTACAATTTTTGAAAATTGTGACATAATCAGACCGACATTTCATAAGATAGATCCAAGTTAAATGAGTACAATTATCAATTAAAGAGACATAATATATAGAACCTCCATTAGTGGATACAAGAGAAGGCCCTTACACATTAGAATGCACAAGATCACAATGAGCAAGAGAAAAAGAAATACATTTATTAAAAGGTAAAAAGAAAATTTTTGCCAATTTAACACCACTATAAACAAAAATATCATGATTGTCTAAAGTACCCAAGACTCCTATAGATGCTATAAACTTTAAATGAGATGAATAAGCATGACCCAAATGAGAATGCCACAAATAAAAAGGTGAAGAAGAAGAAGACAAACAGAGCAAAGATAAATCCATATCAGAGGCTGCAACTATTGATTCCTTGAACTATTCAAGACATAGAGTTGACCTTGCCTACGACCTATCTTAATCACCTTTTGAGATTTTCAGTCCTCTACAAAACATTCGGATGGAGAGAAACACACATTATATCCAAAATGACAGATTTTTCCAACATAAGTAAGATTCACAACAAGACCATCTATGTAGTAAACATCAAACAAAGACAAGGATGGTGTGGTAATTGTATCAATACTTGATAATGGAACTGAATCACCGTTAGCAATTGCAATTGACATGGATGAATTAGGTGATAACGAAACAAAAGAAGCCAAATGGTGTGACATATGATTAGTGGCACCTAAGTCAATGATCCATTTATTAGAAGATATATTTGGTGATGATGTACCTTGAGATTGTAAGTCTATGTTGGCCTACGGCTGAAAAACAAGTATAATTTCCTCTACTAATAATAAGTGATCTCATACCTCCTTTGCAGTATCATATTTTGTCAAGTGAGTGCCAATCAAGTGTGTGACAGAATTATTAAGCCAAGTGATAATTTTAGAGTTATCAACTTCCCATACCTCTAAAGTAGTAACATAATCATCAGCTTTGGTGTCAATCGATTTTGTCTTAACACTTGAAATAGAACCACACATGGACTTTCTACGAAGAAATTTTTTCATAACATAACTCTAGTAGGAATTGTCTTAAGAGAATTGCTTTTACAAGTTGCCATAAAAAACCAAATACAAAATAGAAATACAAACCACACAGCGGAAGCAATGAACAAAATAGAATACAAATCCAATATTAGAGAATTGCAAATACCTTAAAATGACATAAAGAACATGGTGCTAAACCTCCAAAAACGCCTCAAAGCAGAAAAAAAAAACTGTGATTAAGTGAAACTTGAAAAATTGTAAAAGAATCTTAGGGGGCTTTGGAAAGAGGAACTACTACAAGAATCTCTTCTATATCATAAAATTTACGAAAGAGGCTTAAGGCTTAGGGCTTAGGAAAGAGGAACTACTATCAGAATCCTTTCTGAATCATAAAATTTGCGAAATAGGCTTAAGACTAAGAGCTTAGGAAAAATGAATTACTGCAAGAATCCTTTCTCAATCATGGATCATTTGAGGCTCTTGATACCATGTAGAAAACAAAGAAATATATGAAGAAAGGATTGTATATTATTAAGTGTGTATAAAATGTTACAAGAATAGTGTTATATATACACAAAAAGCTAACCCTAGAAGCCACAAGTAAATGGGCCTAAAATATGAGCCTATGCTAACAAAAGAAACCAAATGAATTACTTAGATTTTTGTCTGCTCTATAAGAAAAGGTTTTACTGTACGAAAGAGTTCTAATTTTGTTTCTTTTATGGTAATTTCTTATCAATTCTTTTTATGGAGGTGTTTTCAGGATTTCTTTTTTTGTTGATATATGTTAGGCATTCCAATAGTTTTTCTATATTGCTTGTAATAGAGTTGATAAGGCTAGACATCTTCTTGGATATAAAAAGTGCATATGGTCAAGATCCTTTTAAAATGGTTCAATAGTGGATAAGGTAGAGATCATCTTTGGTAATTAGAGTTAATTGAGGCTTATGTATCCTCTATAGTGTTTGTAATTGCATATTTTTTCTTTGTACAAACTCTTTTGTTGATAAAGGAACCAATTTTGTTAAAGGCATGTCACTTCACTTTTGTGAAAATCTTTTAAAGTCTTAAAATCTTTGAAAAAAATATTGAAAAATCTCATCATTCTACTGTGCATGAATACTACAGAGATACTAAGGATTATCATGAAGGTATGAGCTTAAGCGATGTTGTAAGAAACTTATAAAATAAAGTAGGAATATAATATAAAACCAACAATGACTGTTGTCATTGAGAATCATTCATATCTTAACATAAATCATTCATATCGATTTGGTATGAGAGTCACATCTTGCACGTACACCCTGGTTCACCTCTAAGTCAACCCCTCACTCAGCTTCGTGTGCCCTCGTTCACCTTTGATTCAGTATGAAGTCGTAAGGTGGGTTCAACAGTTAGCTCCCACTTACACTATGCATTTTGGCTTAATGAGGCAAATGAGCTTAAGGTCTTAATTGCAAAGTTAGGGGCTTTTCTACAAGTATGAAAAATAGAGCAAGGGGTAAAAATCTAAATTTTACAAAGAAAAAGACTATAAAAACAAAACTGTATTTTTGTTCTATTCTTTTATTTTTCTAAAAGAAAGAAGAATTATTATTTACATTAAATCACTATTAAAGGTAGATTTTTAATTGAATTTTCTCAAAACTTTAGTTTTTACCCACAAGCAAAAATCTAGTTTATATAAGAAAATTACAAGCTAATTAAAAAAACTAAAATACATTTATTATAAAAAAAACACAAAATTAGAGTGTCAACAATAACTAATTATTATTGTTATATATAAATGTTCTTTTATTTTAAAATAATTAAATTTTCAATTGATGTAATGTTTGTTGTATCATATTAAGTATGTATATGATGGAATTTTAAAAGAGAGGTCTACTACATGCTTATATATTATTATGGTTGAATGGTAAAAACAAATTGGAAACTAGAACGGGCATAAACAAAGTTATCTCTACTAAATTACCTAATGTAGATCTGTATCCAAAGCTTTCAAGGGTTATTGTAGAATATATCATTCGTGCAGAAATGACATACTATAACAAGATATTACACCAGTTATACGAAAACCGATGTAACACAATGCGCGATGGCATTTTTGAAAATACTAGGAACTTTATTACATCGGTTATTAGAGTAACCGATGTAACATCTATTTTTTAAAGAAAAAAAAAATAGATCCCTGTTGCGCTTCACTTTTGCGTTCCCTCATTTCTCATCTTCTTCTTCGCGCTCCAATGTTGCGCTTCTTCTTCCTCCGCTCTACTCCATCGCCAAACGCTGCAATCTTTCGCATTGAGGTTATTTCGACGCCATCCAAGCAGCCACTGGTGCAAACCCTCATTCGTGCAAACCCGCTCGCGTAGAGCCACCGTTCGCGCAACCCGCTCTCCGTTCGAACAGCGTCGTTCATGCAAATGTTGCCGCCGATTTGTAACTCTACTTCCACCGCACAGCCACAGGCCAGTGGTGCTCCGCTCGTCGTTAGAGTTGTTAGATCTGCTTTGCTCGACCCCACTTATGCTAGATCTGTTCTTCTTGTTGCTTCGTTGCTAGATTTGCTTCACTCGTCGTCGTCGCCATACTTGGATCCGCTATACGCATCGCCGTCGCTAGTAGATCTGCTCCTCTCGTCATCGTCGTCACTGGATTTGCTCGTTCGTCGTCGCTCAATCTGCTCGTTCGTCGTCACCAACTCTGGATTTGCTCCGGTTATCATCTCTGCTCCACTTGTCTTTGTTGCTCTGTTCGATGTCGCTGTTGTTCTGTTCGACGCCACTGCTGCTCTTTTGAACGTTAATGTTGTTTTTTTCATCATAACTGTTAGTCAAAACATTAGTGAAAATTTAAAAATTTGATTTGGATGGATTCATGTTGTGAATATTTGAATGGATCTTGGCTCAAGGCTTGCTGGATTGCTATTCTGTTTAATTCTTTTGTTATAAATGGAAATTGCATAAGTTTTCATTAGTTTCCAGTAAAGATTGTCGGCTTCGAGGACTAGAATATTTGTATTTTTTTGTCTTTCCAATACAGTGTGTTACATCGGTTGTTCCATAACTGATGTAAAGGGTGCCAAATTTATTAAATCATTGATTATTACATCGAGTCTAAAACTGATGTAATAGGCCGTAAAAAACCGATGTAGAGCATAATTTTTGTACTAGTGTATCATACATGGTCCATGTGGAGGTTCAACTTTTAACTCACCATGCATGAAAGAAGGTAGATGTTCTAAATTTTACCCCAAAAAATTTAGGTTTTCTACTACAATTGATGAAGATGGTTATCTATGTTATAGGAGTTGAGATGATGGTATATATTCGAGAAAAATAGACATAAATTAGGTAACAACAATGTTGTTCCCTACAATCCTACTCTTTTGATGAGATATCAAGATCATGTTAATATTGCAAAGAATTTAACTCAATCAAGTATTTGTTTAAATATGTCAACAAAGGTTTTGATAAAGCTACAATGAAAATTTCCAATAATAACGTTGACTTTAGAGAGACATGTGTCATTGATGAAATAAAGAGATACTATGATTGTAGATATTTATCACCATGTGAGGCTAATGAGTATCATTTTTCCCTATTTTCTTACCTTTTCATATCCATCTTGATGGATGTTTAGTGCTTAATTGTCTACTATTAGTGAATTTTCATATATTAGGCTTCATTGGCCAATAATTCGAATCTTTACTAATTTGGATTTTCTTGGTCTAAAAATTTGTTTCTTAATGGTTTTCAAGTTTTGGGCTTGGGCATTAATATTAGGTTGAAGAGAGGAGTGCCATATCTGTGCCACATCGTCTGCGTCGCATAAGCCTTTTTACCACGTTAGGATTAGTGATGAGGCAACCTTTATTTCAACCCATTGGCAATTTTGTAATTTCGCTGCCTAGAATGACATTTTTGTAATTCTACACATGTGTGGTCATGTGAACACATTGGGGTTTAGGGTATTAGTGGACATAGCCCTCATTTTATGTTTTTTGTCTTCTTTTATGCATTTTTGGAGTCCTTTGAGAGTCATTGAAGGCAACCACCATTGTTGGGCATTTTCTTCATCTTGGACAACACCTATATAGGGTTTTTCATCTTTTCTGCATATTTTCTGCATATTTTCTCTCTGGTTCACAATTTCTTTCCACTATTTTTTAATTAAATGATGCATTTTTGTTTTCGTTTGAGTTGTAATTGAAATTCCATGGAGAACTAGTTGTTTGTATTGATTCCTTGAAAAGAATGAAATGAAAGCTTAAGATTGTTGTTCTGTTTGGTTGGGTTATGTTATTTCTCCATTATGAATTTATGTTTTTGTTTAATGAAGGAACCATGTTGTTTATGCTTAATTTGTAGAGTGAGTATTTATGTTTTAGGTTATGTTCATGCTTAATGAACTGTGACAAATTCATGAATATGAGCATTGCTTAATTTCATATTAAACTCATTGTTAATCTTAGCTTAGTTACTTAATCGTGAGTTTCATGAGAGTTAATGTTTAGTTACAAATTTGTGCTTACGATATTAATTTTCTGTGTTGAATTTGGGAATTTGCAACCCCCTACCCCCTCTTTTTGTGTTGGTAATTGAAACCTTTGATTGAATACATTGGTCATTGGAAGATGACCTTGGGATCACTTCTTGTGTATTACATTTAACTGCTTTAGTTGACTGCATATGATTTTGATCAGAGGTTGTTTGGCAAGTATTGGGTTTTGATAACATCACAAGTGGTCGAGGGTTCAAAGATTAACATTTCATCTTCCACAAGAGCAATCAATTATGTTTTAAGATGATGACGACATTGATGTGATTCTCAACAACAATGAGCATGCAAATACCATATTTTTAGCTTGGTTTAGAGCTAACAAGATTTATGACGAGGCCAAGCACTTAAACTATGCTCAATTTTCCAAAATATTTGTTTGGATGGCTTAGAAAAGGGAATGGAAACCAAGGAAGCGATATTATAATATTACATGATTAACATGTGTTCCTCACGAATCAGGTGAATTGTACTATTTGAGGATATTGTTAACAAAACAAAAAGGGCTACATTGATGAAGATAACATAAAGACTGTTAATGGACAAACTTATCAAACTTTTCAAGATGCATGCTATGCTTTGGGATTATCGACAAATGATAGAGTTCATTGTTGTTATCAAACAGACTAGCATAATTGCTTATGGAGAATAACTTAGAAGGTTATGTGTTACTTTGTTGGTGATGAATAGAATGTCTAAGCTTGATATTGTTTAGAAGAGTTCACAAAAATTATTGGTACATGGAATTTTATATCAAAATAAAAAGAGTTGAATCTACCAAGTACGCGCTTTGAGTAATTTGTATCACTTTGATTAATTTGTATTAAAAATGTTTATCTTTTTAATGTTTATCTCAGAAAATTTTGTTGAGTAGGTATTTGTATTGGAGAATTACAATTACATAATCGTTGCCTTATCAAAGTAGAAGATCTCTTAATTTCAACACAACCTAAGTTTTCATATTCATTTTATATGTCAAAATAGGTTTATAATTGATGAATTGAACTATGATAAAGAAGAAATGACCATATTACATCAATCTCTATTGCAATCGTTTACTAATGAACAATTACATGTGTATGAAGAAATCATGATTGCAGTACTTTCAAATGTTGGCAAATACTTTTCCTTATATGGATATGGAGGCATAAGGAAGACATTTCTGTGAAGATTTTTGTCTGCTGTAATTAGATATATGGGATGAGGCATCAATGATGAATCGTTCATGTTTTGAAGCTTTTGACAAAAAATTTGAGAGATATAATGAGAAATAGAAATCAAGACAATTATGATAAACCATTTGGTGGCAAAGTTGTAGTTTTGGGAAGGGATTTTAGGAAAATATTGCTTGTTGTTAGAGAGGGACCAATATATGATGTGGTAAAGTCATAACAAACTTTTCTAAATTATGGAAACATTGCAAAGTTTTTAAACTCTCACCAAACATGAGATTATGCAATGCAACATCAATTGATAGTGCCAAATCTAAAAAAAAAAAGACTTTGGAGAGTGGATTCTAAAGATTCGAGATGGACACAGATTTAAATGGAAATGGTAAAAGAAATATTAAAATTTAAGAAGATCTTTTGATTCAAAACAACAATACACCTTTACGATCTTTGGTTGACTTTGTGTATCCTAGCCTTCTAGAAAATATGATGAGTCCTAGGTGTTGACATGTGAAGCCAGGGTGGTGTGTCTCATGAAGATTTGATGAAACTTTGTTGAATTACTTGGAGCCATTACCTTGGAATAATGCCTACATTTTTTAAGTTAAGGAGATTTGATGGTATTCATGTTGATCAAGTCTTGAACGTGTGCCCTCCACATGGATTAATCATTAGGAGAGAGTACTTGATGTTTGTAATTCACATTGTAGACCTTGTAGCATTAATTTGATGCATTTGGTCTTTATTGTGTTTTTTAATCTGTTCAAAATATTTTTCAACAGGTTAAAATGTGTCTTTTAATAAGTTGAATGAATTTTCAATAGGTTAAAAGGTTAGTTGCAGTAGTCTTAAACTATGACTTATTCAATCAGTTGATTTATTTTTTAATCGACTAATTTCACTTAAGTCAAGTGAAATCAACTGATTGATTTGGAAATCAACCTGTTGAATTTCGTAACAGTTTGACTATAAGTGCTGTGATTTTCGTAAGAGAGGTAACTTGACCATTTTTTAGCACGAAACTGTTCTAGAAACCTTGGAAATCTCTCTCTTTCGTGATCATTCAGAGTGCAGCTGTTGAAGATTGGAGCTTTTGGCTTGTGTTTGGGGCTCGGAGAAGGTGTTCGTGGTAGGCAGGGCTATGCTACCACTGTGGTTTGATCTTTCTCAAGCTTTGTGTGTGTGCCTGGTGGTTTTCCAAGTCTGCAAGAGGGTCATTGCTGTGCTGTTGCGATTCTTGTGTGATTCAAGAGTCTTTGGTGTGTATTTTGCTTATTTTGAATGTGTAAGAGTGTAAACTTTGTAAATCTTTTGAAATAGTGCAAAGTCAGACTTGGGTTGCCTTGACAAACTGGATGTAGCTTAGGTTTGAGTGAACCAGTGTAAAAATCATATGCTCCAATCTTTTCTCTAACCCTTCTCTCTTACATAATCATTTAAAGTTAAAAGAACTTGAATCTAAACCATCTTTTTCATATTCTTGAGTGTTTTGGTGCATCTGCAACATTGAGCATGTTTGCATAATCAATTAGAACCTATCTTGATTGTTGTTGGTTCAAATCTTGAATCTGCATTTCTGCATTTTCCTAGTATTTTAGTCGACTATTTTTCTATTTTAATCAGTTGATTATACCAATACAGAATATGTTTAGTAAAATCAATCGATTAACTCTGTTTTTGACCGATTGAAAGTATATTGTCTAATGGTTTTTGCATCCTAACTTGGTGATCGAATTGATTCAGCTAAAGATGGTTTTTAGCTTTTAAAGATAGCCTAAATTTTTAACTAGCCAATTCAACCCCTCCTTTCTTGGCATTTTAGCCATTTCAAAACTAACACTAGGTTCCTTTAAGATGTTGTAATACTTTATCTTACAATTGAGTTAGTTCAACAATTGTATGAGTTCATTTTATCTATGATATCTGGTGAAGAATAAACTTATTTAAGCTTAGACACATCTTGTCAATCTGATGAAGACAAAGAAATTCGCCATGAATGATTTATCTGAGTTTTTGAATAATATTAAATTGTCATGTATTCCCAATCATAAGCCTAAATTGAAAGTTGGTGTACCTATCATGCTTTTAAGAAACATTGATCAAACAAATGGTCTTTTGTATTGTAAAAGGTTGCAAATGAACATTGGTGAGAAAATATTCACTCCATAGATGGAATTAATACTTTCTCATTCAGAATTGCCTTTCAAGTTCAAAAGAAGACAATTTCCAATATGTCTCTACTTTCTAATAACAATAAATAAGAGCCAAGGTCAATCTCTTTCTGAAGTTGAACTTTATCATCCACGACCAGTATTTACACATGATCAATTATATATGTTTTTTTTAGACTCAAATCAAAGAAAAAATTAAAAGTATTCATTTTGGATGAAGATGGAAATGTATCAACTATAACTACAAATGTTATTTATAAAGAAATGTTTGAAAATGTCTAAAGCAAATCGTATTTCACATTAGATAACAAGTATAAAACTTATTATCATATTAGTTTCCCATATTATTAATTTATTATTGAATAAATCTAAACATAATGAAAAATATATTGATTCTTTATAAATCATTTATGCAGATTTGGATTTGTTTATCTAAGGTATTCATTATTGCCATCCGAATTTGTTTATGTAAGATATATTAACTTTGCCATTTGGATTTTGTATTATGTTGAACTTGTTTAAATTATTTTGTAGTTATTGCTATTTCACTTATTAAAATTGTTTTATTGCTTAATTTTATTTCAAACTATTAATATTATTATCTTTATCTTAATGATACAAAATCATGCATGCTTATTTTTTACGCAATATAAATTTGGACAACCCTTTCAAATTTATACAACTTTTTGCTTTCTTTTCTTTATCTAATTTAACGAGTTATTAATCCAAAATTCACATTTTAGATTCTCCCATTTTAAAAAAAAGTTAAAAAATTATAATTAAATTCAAAAATTAAAACGTTCAACAATAGATTTAGAAATTAATTTATTAATAATTCAATATTTTTTTTATATTATCCATAAAAGAAATATTTTAACAAAATAACATGAAACAAACCAATTACAAATTTATTAAAAGAATCTCATGTATTGCAGGAGTATAGGGACTAGTTTTATTTACAATCATTGTCTGCACAAATCATTATAAAATGTCCACACCTTTTTAGAGTCACATCGTACCAGCAAGTGGTATCAGAGTGTGTTTAGGGGATTCCTTAATAGAACAAGAGGAGTGAACCAAGTAACAATTTAAAGAAGACATAATTTGTTGTAGATCCTCCACTAATATACAACGAAGAAAAGATAAAATTGTGATAGAAAAGAATGATTACCTAGATTGAGAGTCTAGACATTGATTTGTCAGAAATTATAAATATTGGCATTTATGACCTTTATGATGGAAGTGGAAAACTAATTCCTCGAAGGATATGGAAGGAAAGCCAGTGACAAGCATTCCATCAAAATGCCAAAGTGAAACATTTATTGATATGTAAATTGTCTGAAAAGGACGTCATCATGATGGGATTATTGCAAAGAGATAGATAGTTTAAAATAAAACATGCATCTATAAAAGAATTATAAGATGAGTGCAATAAGATTCAAAGTGAAAAATGTTTTAAATAAGAAAATCACAAAGAAAGTAGAAAAAACAAAATTTAAAGTATGAGGAACTGGAGAAAGAAATTATTAAATTTAAGGAGAGTACTAATACAATGACCGAGAAAAATGAGATGACAGAAGAATTAGATTTACTTACTAGGAAGTCATTTGATAAGACTGAAATTGGATTTAAAAGAAAGAATTATATATATATATATATATATATATATATATATATATATATATATATATATATAAAAAAATATAGAAATTATCATCATAGTCAATACAAAAAGAAAGTATTTAATGGTAAACCAAACCTTAAAAGACCTAGAGAAATCTGGGTACAAATTAACAAAATAATGTTTTGTTGTAGATATCTTAAATCTGACAAATAACACTCTGATGGATGCTTGCAACTCACAACAACAAGAAACTTTATATACCATATCCTCATAAGAAAAAGACCAAAGGTGTATCTATGGAAGAAAGCTTCTTGCAAAAATGACTTCTCATGGTCAGGTAAGTTTGAAACCTTCATCATATATTGAATCAAATTGTTGCAGTATTTGCTAAAGTAGACGATCCTGTTAACCAATAAATTTTTTATGATAATAAAGCAGTCACTCTACAAAACAAAAAATTATCTAATTAGAGGTGAAGCAGCGTTAGACAACTATAAAAGTATGTTTAATAGGAATAATGAGCTTTAGTGATTGTTCAATATGGTTTAAAGATAAAAATATATGATATATACTTATGCTTCCATGTGCTTAATGGTTAATATTCAAATGTTATGTATGATAGTATATGGAGGAACTTTGGCAAATACAAAGGTCAAGTGATAGCATTAGACGAGTCTATTTAATAGACAAGTAAAGGTGTTAGATGAGTACATAAATGGTAATCACTAGGTTTAAGCATTAGATGACAAAATTCATTACACGACCCCTCAGTCTTTAAGTCACACAAATCATTAGACAACGATGTTAGACAATCTAAACAGTAGAGCTCAATTTTACATTAAACGATTTTGGATGTGCTTGATCATGCAAACTGATAAATTAAATCTGAGTATTTTAAAAAATAATTAATTATACTAGCTATAAAAATCTAGAAAATTATCTTGTGATAATTACATTTTGGGAGAAGAAAGGTTTTGAATCAAACGTTCAAATCAAACAAAACTTAGAAAATGATTGATGAATGAACTATTTGATTGAATGTAAAATGTTATTGCTCTAATAATTCAAATGTAGGAGCATATTGCACAATGTTTCCTTAGCAAGACAATTTTAATGTTGAAGAAAGAGCAAAATTTAAATCGAGTCTTAGCTCATTCATAAAAGGAAAGAAGATATCCAAAAGAGCATTAGTATTTTCATAATTGAAGTCTTGAAGAATGACGTTGAAAACTCAAGCAAAAAATTAAATTAAAGAATTGTCAAGTAATTCCATATCAAGAAGATTGTGATGAAGAGCTGCAATTCGAATTCTCAACGGCTAGCAAATTCAAGAGCTATATAAAAGATGTGAAGCCATACAAGAAGATTATCAAAGCTATTTTCAAAAAGATCAAAGTTCTTAGAAATTGACATATCATTATGGATTAGTGAATTTGGTTGAGAGCTTACACACTGTAAATCCATCGCTGAATGAAGTTGTAACCTGTGAGTTGAATTGGGCACTCGTGTTATGAGAGTGTGTTTTGCTTATTCATTGTAATTTATAGTTCTTAATATTAAAGGAAGGATGAGAAAGGATATTGGTTGATACCTTGTGTAACTTGAAAAGGTTTGTACTCATGTACTTAGAGAGGTTGAAACTCGTGTAACCTGGAGAGAGTGATACTCATTGCTAGTCAAAGGTGTTGATTAGTGAAATTTCTTAAGTAGTTTGCTTAAGAGAATAGACATAGCCTCAAGTGGAGTGAATTAGTATAAATTCTTCGTGTGCATTTTCTTTATCCCTACTATTTACATTGAATAGTTTACATGTTTGTTTGTTTAAATTCCCGCTTCTAAAGCCCCATTACACCAACAAGTGGTATCAATGTTGGTCTATGGCTACATTTGAGTTGATGGAAATTGAAGTGGTAGAGTCTACTACTTCAGGTCTATTACTATCTTGATGCACTTGATGATGTTTGAATTAAGTTGAAGCCACATCCACACCTCACATATTAATTTGAAGGATGGAATTTTTTTTTCTTTGGTTATCTTTGTTGACATGGCTATAGAACAATAAGAATATGCATTGTAAAAGATAAAGAATAGTGTGCTGCAACAACTAATTGGACCTTTCCTAACATTCGAAGTATTTATTCACCTCTTTTTGTTCATAACATTAAATTTGTAAACTATACTAATTTAGTGTTAAAAAAATTACCTTAGCCAATCCCAAACCCACACGCTCATTCTATCGTTTAGAATCCCATTCTCTCAATACTGGATCACTCTTAATTAGACCAGTTGATTCCCCTAGTCTATTTAGGAATTTTTATTTATTTTCTTAAGTTCTGAGAGGTCATTTAAAATTTTAAAAGTTTACCCATAACATAAACATTTGACTTAATTACTATGAATTCAACTTCTCCCATTCCTCTCAAAGTCTTATACAATAGTAAATTTTCGCAAGAATAACTCAACATCTAGTTCATGACCTCTCAACAAACACATAATGTTGTATTTCAATGAATCAATCATACATCCAACAGATAACATCATTAAAATACTAAAATAACATCACTTTTCGTCAATAACAAAACATAGTATTTCAACGAATTATTCATACAATCAATAGAAAACATCTCAAAATACTCAAACTCAGTGAAAACCACAAATGTGCAATAACCTCACAATCCAACATCAACTCGTGGCTCATACCACAAGATCAATAACTACTCAAAATTAAAAGTAACTAATTTGATTCCTTTCTTAAAGCTTCATTCTTTTTAAGTTCTACTACAAGCGCTTTTACGACTACTCAACTCTACACAAAGCAAAATTCAAATCATTGATTTGAACATAATTTGTACATATCATTTACATAAAGAGACTCCTCGAAGGAGCCACAAGCAAGCATGATTCCCACATGTAAACAAGTTACCAAATGGACTAAAAAAGAATGATTAAAGATGAACTTACTTAGTTTCAACTTCTAATTGGTTTAAAAGATAACCTTTAGCACCAAAACTCCTACGATGTCTTAGGATCTTAAACCAACAAAGCAAGTACACTGGATTTTTAGAGAGAAGCGGAAGAAAGAAGAGAAAAGTGTCTTTTAGAGAGATATTAGAGTTTATAAAATGAAACTTGATGACAAAACTATTCTTTTATAGCTTAAGCCATTTTAAAATATTAAAATAATAGTAAGATAGTCAAGTCCCACCTCATAAATATATATTCTACCTTATACACACACACACGTTACTCATCTACTCCAAGACATTCACTATACTACATTCATGCATGCATCATCCAAACATGTTTCACCTAGGCATGCCTTGTGTAACATCCCATTTAATAATGTAAAACAACTAAATAGAGGCATTTTATAGTTAATAATCAATAACAAATAACAAACAATATATAAATTATTGTGGTTATGCTTCTTCTGGGATGACTCTACTAATATTTTATATATTCTTTATTATTTGCTATTGATTATATATATATATATATATATATATATATATATATATATATATATATATATATATATATATATATATATATATATATATATATATATTATTTATATATATTTTTTTTTATTTTTTATTTTATATATATATATATATATATATATATATATATATATATATATATATATATAGATATTGATTTCTATCTATATATATCTATATCCTTTATACATACATATATATATATATATATATGTATAAAGGAAGCTACTATACTTGATTTTTTGCATGCGTAACTAAGATAAATGTTATCCTGCAAGGTCAAAGTTCAAGCTCCTCGATGTCCAGAGGTGCATCCTCCTCTACTCACACCACAATGGTAATCATCACAAAAAGAAGAAACCAACAACAGAGACAAGCAAAGAAACAACTGGGTAAGCTGGTTGTAAAAGAAACATAATATATTACAATAAACTTAACACGACAAGTCATAATTATCACACATTTCATATATATAATCAGACTCTTCTAGACTCAATTTATTTGGATAAGTTCATTTCATCGGAACTCGTGAAGTTATGCACTTATGGTGGTCAAATAACTTGGCCACTCAAGTTACCACAAACATGGTTAATCTCTTGCACAGTCACAAAGTCACCAAACCTTGGTGTTGCTCTCGTGATAGGACCTCCTACCACTCTCATAGACTTAATCATCCTCCTCTACATCAGTATAGATGATTAGTAGATATGTAGGATAACTTCACAAGATGGAACACTTCTTTCCTAAATGCACATCCTGAAGAATCACACATTCAATGGGATCCCTAGGAATGCGCTCAAAATTTTCAAAATCATACCATTGTTACCTTATAAACCAACACTATTACAAAAACGCTAATTACCGACGGAGTAATTCCGATGGATTCAGATCTGTCGGTAACTGATCATTACCGATGGAGTTATCGACGAATACATATATTGAATTTATCGATGGATAACATCCATCGGTAATGTACAGGATGAAATTGTTGGATGTGTTTACTGACGGATTTATCGATGGATGTTCACTTGTTTATTTACCGACGGATCTTGGCCATCAGTAATGTCTGTCTTTTATTACTCCGACAGATTTACTGATGGATCTGGGGCGTCGATAATGTCGTCGATGAAATCAGAATTACGAAATTGGGATTCCCTCTTTGCATTTTCATTTTCCCATCTCTTCTCAGTTCTCTCTTCTTTATGGCCACAAAAACGAAAGTCACTCACTATGCCAATCACCCACTATGCCTACTCCCCAACGAGACTAATCAAAGCCATGATTGCCTTCCACCGTCATCTGCCATGAGGTTCTTTGCCTGAGTCTAATTGCGGAAGCTTGTCATCGTGGGTAGTGAAAGTTTGAGTTCTGTCATGGAGGAACGTTGTCGTGGGTAGTGGAAGCACCGGTCATCGAGGAGGAGCCTTCCGTTGTCACTACCACACAATCGAGGAGGAGAGGTAGGAATTTCTTCAATTGACAGTGAAATCGATTCAATTTCTCTTTGTGGTGCTATCTTGGTTTGAATTAATTGGTGTGTTGGTATGAATTGATTGTTGTATTGGTATGAATTGGTATGAATTGATTATTGTATGAAGAAATTATTGTGAACCGTACCAAGAATTAAATTAATTGGTGTGTTGGTATGAATTGATTGTTGTATGAAGAAATTATGTTGAACCGTATCAAGAAAAACTTGTCTCCTATGTTGTTTTGTTATTTTTTTTAATTTTTTACATATTGAAGATAAAAAATTGATCTAGCACAACACTGATGCAGTCGGTATCTTGTGCTTGTTGGACTATAAACAGACTTGTTGGACTCTTAAAACAGCTACAAGACTATCAAGTATTCTTTCTTTAATTCTTTCAAAGGAAAAGTCTAAAAAGATAGCAAATCCCACACTAACTAGTGATGTCAATGAACTAATACCAAATTATAAGATGAAATCATAGTTAATCTCAATGATGGTTGTTATTGTGCTTATCAAGACACTCAAGTGCTAGCCAAAGTAGTCAAAGTAGTCCCAAATAAGTGCATCAGCTGTGGTGCTTCCAAATGTTACATTTTAGGTCCCTCTCAAGTGGTAGCCAATTGTCTTAGATGCTAAGTCATCTTATGACTATTAGAGATCCTCACTTTCCAACTTTCAATGTCCATTCAGCATCAAATTCACCTCTTATCACTCCAACATGGCTGGTCCTTCATATGGCAGCAACAAGCAAGGTTCCAACAACAACACTAGGTCCTTCATATGGCTGGTCCTTTTAATTCAACCTCTCATTCTCCAATACAACACTTTAAAATGGTAGAAGATTTTTAAAAACTAAGAATTAGTAGTCTCAAAACCACTAAAAACGTGCAAATTGCTTTCTATATATACATTTGCATTTTGCTCATTTTTCCTTGCATTAAATGAACTAGATGCTCACTTTTCAAGTGTTGTAAATACCTTGAACACGTTTCAATATGATGAAATGTGTAGAATAAATGGTGAGGACCCTCCAACAATCATAGGTTCACGAAATCACTATCCAAACCCCACTTTCAAGTAGGAAAACTAAGTCTATCATGCACATGCTTGCGTGATAAAGGGTCAAAACGTGTAGCAGTGTGCAAATGCATAATTTTATCATCTAGAAATGGTTAATATGATGCTAATGAGTTACTAAAACAGTGAATTTTCCTAAAGAACTAGTAGAGAATAAAAATCCTAATTCTAGGTAGTCTAGAAAACCTAAAATGAGCATATCACACTCAAAACCTAAAATCTAGTTCATTGATTTCACTTCCCACCATCTGTGATGTTTCTCTACCTCAACACAAGTTCCATTTAATGCCTTTTTGAGTCTTCAATAGCTAGTACAAGCTTTAGGACTGAATATGAAAAAGTCAACTCATGGTCAACTTACCAAAGTTTCAGCCAATTTAATGCATCTTTTGCCATTGTTTTTGTAAGTCTTTTTGCCCTTGGTTTACTATTTTTGCATCAAAATATGCCACACAAGTTAGTCACTCTAATTCAATGAAAAAAAACATAAACTAAGTTCTTTAACTAGACTAGTTATGCATAAACTAAGTCACACAAGTTAGCTTCCACATATCAATTTTTGTTTCCCATGTTATTCCTAACTTTTAGCTTAGTTTTCATCATTCTTATACCAATTAAATTGTGTTTGCATCATTGCTTAACATTTCATTTGCTCATTTGGTAGTCTTAGCTCATTTTGACCAATTTCTAGTTCATTTTTCTGTTTTTACTAGGCAAATTCGAATTAGCTTGTTAATTCTGAGTTGTGATCTGTTCTCAACCTTTCTTTTGATAATTGGAACTTTTCCAAGTGGTTCTATAAGAGTTATGTGTACTAGTTTACTTAATTTCTAAATTGTTGGAGTTTTAGCATAGTTTAGTGGTAGTTTTAGGTCTTAGGTAGCTAGATTTTGAGTTGTAGTCAGTTTTAGCAGTGTGAGTTGTTTTCTATTCATATTTTGGCATTAGAAACACGTTAGGATAGTTAAATTAAACTTCCATAGTGGAGCTTAGTACATGCATATACAAAAGGGTTAATTTGGTAGAGTACTCTTGGTTTTAGGTAGTGATTTTTGGTAAATCATTTAGGAGATAGTTTATGACTTAGGATTAAGTTTTCGTAAGTCAATTTCACCTTGTCTAGGTAGTTTAGTGGTAGTTCTACCCATGTTTTAGCATAAACTTAGTTTTAGCCTAGTTTTATGGTGTTTTTAGAGGTTTTGGGTAGTGAAATTTTGAGTTTTAGGTAGGATTTTAGTTTTGAGTTGTTCCTTAGGCTCCTTTAGTCATTTTAACTTTGTTAAGTAGTTCCTTGGTGTTGTTTATACCAATTTTATTGTACTTCTTGTTTCATGCACATTTTTTATTTGGAATTGTTAAATTTTGGGTCTCCACACATCAATTTTCGTGCAGCATGTTATTCTAGACTTTTACATTAGTTTTCATCATTCATATACCAATTACAATGTGTTTGTTCCATTGCTTCATATTTTCTTTGCTGATTTGGGATGTCTTAGCTCATTTTGACAATTTGTAGTTCATTTTGGAGGCTTTGACTAGGCAAATTTTAATTTCCATGTTAATCTTGATTTGTGATTTGTTCTCTACCTTACTTTTACTTATTAGAAGTTGTCCAAGTAGTTTTATAACATTTTTATGTAGTAGTTAACCCCAGTTCTAATTTTTTGCAATTTTAGTGTACTTTAGTGGTACTTTTAGGTCTTAGGTAGCTACATTTTCAATTCTAGTTAGTTTCCTCAATGATAGTTGTTTTGTAGTCATTTTTTGCCAATAGAAACTTGTTAGGATAGTTGGATTACAATTGCATAGGTTAGCTTAGTACATACATATGCATTTGGGTTAATTTTGTAGACTAGTCTTGGTTTTAGGTAGTGATTTTTGGTAAATCATTTAAGAGATAGTTTGTAACTTATGATTAAGTTTTCTTAAGTCATTTTAACCTTGTCTAGGTAGTTTAGTGGTAGTTCTACCCATGATTTGGTATAAACTTAGTTTTAGCCTAGTTTTATGGTGTTTTTAGAGGTTTTAGGTAGTGAAATTTTAAGTTATAGGTGGGATTTCAGTTTTGAGTTGTTCCTTAGGCTCCTTTAGTCATTTTAACTTTGTTGAGTAGTCCTTGGTGCTATTTATAACAATTTTATTGTGCTCCTTGTTTCATGCCCATTTTTTATTTTAAATTTTTAAATTTTGGGTCTCCACACATCAATTTTCGTGCAGAATGTTATTCCAAACTTTTACATTAGTTTTCCTTATTCATATACCAATTACAATGTGTTTGTTCCATTGCCTCATATTTCCTTTGCTGATTTGGGATGTCTTAGCTCATTTTAACAATTTGTAGTTCATTTTGGAGGCTTTGACTAGGCAGATTTTAATTCCCATGTTAATGTTGATTTGTGATTTGTTCTCCACCTTACTTTTACTCATTAGAAGTTGTCCAAGTAGTTTTATAACATTTTTATGTAGTAGTTATCCCCAGTTCTAAATTTTTGCAGTTGTAGTGTACTTTATAGGTACTTTTGTAGTCATTTGCATGAAGTCTAATATTTATTTATGCACTATGATAGGGTAGGAAAGGGTGAGGGTGGATCTGGAGGTAAATCACAGTGGCAAGGAAGGATTTCCCTAAAAGGTTGCCTAGTACCTTTTGTGAGGTATAATTTCTTTCCACCTGATGTGATTCTTGCTAAGTATTGTCATGATACCGATTTAAGTGTTGGTTTACTGTTGTCATTGTATAAAAGGTGCTACTGATTATGAAATGATGTTGTTGTCTTAGTGTATCCTATTTGCATTATGATTTTTAGCAAAGCATTTTGCACTTTGCACTTTCAATTGTCAGGCCACGACATTACTTCCTATCCCATTAAAAGATTCTAGGTTTTAACACCAATTAATGTAGTCAATGAAAATGTAAAGTAAGTGTCAACAAAGTTTTAAATGGTAAAATGAAGCTTAAAATAAAGTCAATTACTCAAAAATCTAAAAATAGACTAATAAAGACAACAAGAAAGAAAATTTTAGCTAAAATGGTTTGCATAGTCATAGGACTTGCATTCCAATTAGGACATTATAGTTTGGTTAGTATTTGGATATCTTACTTAATCAGTAAGATGTATCCCCACAATGTCATGATCTTAAGCAATACATGGAGACATATATGTCTCCACTTTATTTCAATTCTCCCCATTACATTCTAATTTAAACCATTTATTATGGTATAGAACATGGGCGAACCTCCTTTGAATCGTGTATGGATGTATGATCATAGTTATAATGGTAGAAGGGGATTGAAGGAGTCTTTTGTCTTAGGCATTGAAGAGTTTGTTCGAGTAGGAAGATAATCTAGATATTTTGAACTTGAAGGTGGGATTAGATGCCCTTGCATTAAGTGTGACTGTACAAGGATTTTGACAGATGAGATTGTCCAAGTTCACCTTTATAAAAAAGGTTTCATACCAAATTACTGGATTTGGACATTATACAGTGAAGATATGCCAATTGTTGATTTAAATGAAGGTGATAATTTTGTCACTATAGATGGTGTACATACTACTGAAATGGAGCAATTATGTGACATGGAAGAGATGGTCAATAACGCTTTGTGTCAATTTCAATCAAACCAACAACCCAAAGACACTAACTTAGAAGAGTATCCTAATGAATCCAAACAAAGGTTTTATAATTTGTTGGCGGAGGCAAATCAACCTTTATTTGAAGGGGCAAGAGACTCTAAATTGTTAGTATGTGTTAGACTTCTATCTTATAAGTCTAATTGGAATATTTCCAACCAATGCTTAGAGACTTTCACCAAACTTTTGTTAGATCTCACACCACCAAATATGAGCTTGCCAAAAAGTTATTATGACGCTAAGAGGTTAGTATCAAAGTTGGGGTTGGAGGCTAAAAAGATTGATTGTTGCGTGAGTGGTTGTATGCTCTTTTATGACAATGATAGTGGAAAAAAAGATGCAACATTGCTTGAATGTAAATTTTGTCACAAACCAATATATCACCCATTTCATCAAGGATCAAAGCGAAAAAAAACCAATGGTAGTTAAGTCAATGTTTTATTTGCCTATAATCCCAAGATTACAAAAAAATGTTTGCTTCTATGCAAACCGCGCCACATATGAGTTGGCATCATGAAAACCAAAGCCAAGGAAAGGTACGCCACCAATGTGATGGTGAAGCCTGGAAGCACTTTGATCGTAAACATCCTATCTTTGTGTCTGATCCACGCAATGTGCAACTTGGTCTATGTTCAGATGGACTTAACCCTTACATTCAGGCTTCATCTTCACCATATTTTGTTGGCCCGTGATTATTACTCCATACAATCTTCCTCCTGAAAGGTGCATGTCAAAACCTTATATGTTTTTGAGTTTTCTTATACCAGGGTCATCCAATCCAAAGGCCTCTATTGATGTTTACTTGGAGCCCTTAATTGATGATTTGAAGAAGTTATGGGTTAGTATCTTGACCTATGATGTTTCAAGGAAACAAAACTTTATGATGAGGGCATGTTTGATGTGGACTATTAATGACTTCCCTACTAATGGGATGTTATCTAATTGGGGCACACATGGTAGATTAGCTTATCCGCATTGCATGGAGCACAATAAGTCATTCACGTTAAATTATGGTTGCAAAAGTTATTGGTTTGACTCACATATTAGGTTCTTACCTAGTGACCATCACTTTAGGACAAATATTAAAGCCTTTCGAAGAGGCCAAGTTGAAACAAATGGGCCACCTCCTAGGTTGACACCATTACAAGTTTGGAGAAGGGTGAAACATTTTCCAAAAGTCACTAAAAGTGGTGTAACAAGGATAGATGGATATGGAGAGTGGCATAATTGGACAAAAAGAAGCATTTTTTCGGATCTTCCATATTGAAAAGATAATTTGTTAAGGCATAATCTTGATGTAATGCACATAGAAAAAAATTTATTTGATAACATATTTAATACTGTTATGAATGTGACGGGAAAGACAAAGGACAATGAGAAGGCAAGAAGGGATTTAGGATTGTATTGCAAGAGAAAAGACTTGGAGTTGAAGGTTCAAGATAATGGCAAAATAATAAAGTCTAAAGCAAATTACACTTTAACCACAAATGAAGCTAAATCAGTTTGTCGGTGGATAAAGGAACTTAAGATGCCAGATGGTTATAATTCCAACTTGGCTAGATGTGCTGATGTTGAAAAGGGAAGAATTCATGGGATGAAAAGTCATGATTGTCATGTATTCATGGAGACATTACTTCCTATTGCATTTAGTGTTTTGCCCATTCATGTTTTAAATCCTCTCACTGAAATTAGTCATTTTTTCAAAGATTTGTGCTCTACAACATTAAAAGAGGAATCCCTAAGAAGAATGGATGAAAATATTTCAATTATTCTCTTAAATTAGAAAGAATATTCCCTCCTGGAATGTTTGATTCCATGGAACATCTCCCTATTCATCTCCCCCATGAAGCATTGTTGGGTGGACTAGTGCAATACAAATGGATGTATCCATTTGAAAGGTACTAAATAACTTCCCTCATATTTATAATTAATTTTGTCACCAATTTTTTCATCATGATGTATTATTTTCTTTGTATATATTCATGGGTGATTCAAAACGATTAATAAAAAATAAAGCCAGAGTTGAAGGTTCTATTTGTGCATTTTATTTACACCGTGAGACAACATACTTTTGTTCTCATTACTTCAACAACTTCATGTTGTCACCACACAATTGGAGAAAAGAAGTTAAATGTCAAAAAGATGTGTCAATGTTGTCTGTTTTTCAACAACAAGGTTGTCACGCAGGGAGAGAATTGATTCATTGGTTAACTGATGCAGAGTTCAAATCTATTCATGTTCATGTGTTAATCAATTGCATTGAAGTCAAACCATATCTTGAGTATGTAACTACCTCCTGTGTGAACAACTTTGTGGTCAATTATATATAAGACTCTAAAAATTTACCATTGGAATTTATTTTTGTCAGCTCATTCCTTATGTCCTTGCAAATACCTGAAAGTAGTGCTTCTGCTCGTATTCATTCAGAGTTTCCTGAATGGTTACAATATCAAGTATGTATTATACCATTAATTATACAACACATGGATTTTAATGTATCTTAATTTTACATCTATCTTTCTATATTTGTAGGTTTATAATGAGCCATTAAGTGTTAGGAACCAAGACCCTAAGGGATTTGTCAAATTGGCCCATGAAATGTGTCAAAGAATGGCACACGTACTTCTTGAATGGGTACAAGTTCCATACTAACGCATGAAGCAAAGGGAAAAAGACTATAAATAGTGGTGTTCATGTCAAGGGCCTTACCGAAGGAGGTGAAGATGATTTTTATGGGATCATTCATAGAATATATGAACTAGAGTACAATACTTCTAATAAACCGAAGAAAGTTATACTTTTTTATTGTGAATGGTTTGATCCCTCCATAAAAGGTACAAGAGTGGATCCTAAATATAACATTGTGGACATTCACATGACTTCAAGGTATGATCCATTTATTTTGGCATATAATGTTAAACAAGTATATTATGTACAATATCCACCATCTCGAAAAGACAACTGTGGTTGGTGTGTTGCAATTGAAACCAAGTTGAGAGGTCGCATCAAATCAAATGAGGTGGAAGACGATTTCCCTTACCAAGTTGATGAAAGGTCACATGCCAATGAAGTGATTGAAGTAGAACGTGTATTTGGATTTCATCACATAGAAGGTCATGATGAAGAGTTGGAACAAGAAGAGGAGGAGAACGACGAAGAAGAGGAAAAAGAGGAAAAAGAGGAAGAGGAAGAAGAAGAGCTAGATGAAGATGATACTGAAGAAGAAGTGGAGGAACAGGTGGAGGACGATGAGGATGACAATGATTGAACTTAATGATAAGGTCCTTTTTTTTGTTTCATTTCATTAGAACTTGATAATTGTAATTTGTATTGGTATATTTTCACATGCTATGTCTAATTAATAGTTTATTAAGTTGTTGTTATATTTGTTTGTTATCATACATTATCTTAAATGTTTGCCACTTATATCGTAAACTTCATATGCGATGTCATCGGGAGATCCACCTCGACCCCACCCTCAATTGACAAGGGGAAAGGTATAGTAAAACCAAGAAAGAGACGTCATAATTATGTCCTTCGGATTCCACTCAGACCCACCACATCTATGTCAGCCTTACATATGTCATCCTTATCTTTCCCAACTCCACCCACAGGGTTACATAACCCTACTTCTATCCCGGCGATTCATATGTCGTCTTCATCTTTTCAACCTCCACCCACAGAGTTACATACCCCTATTGCTCCCACATCCCCGTTTGTACCACCCTCACATATACCTTCCTCATCTTCCTCAGTTCCACACACAGGGATACATACCTCTTCTGCAAACATTACAGCATCCCCTTCACCTCATACTATACCATCCCTAGCCTCGATTGGTGGCCCATCTCCTGCTGTTGGTGAGCACGGTACACCATCCCTAGTTCCAGGTGATATAGTTGCACCAACATCTACAGGTGATCCTAGTGATGAAGATCAGGACCCTCCTCTACATGACCGCCCAATGATTGAACTTGTCGGTCGAGGGTAATATTTTGATTCAGTTATTCTAATTGTTTGTATTATATAACTTCTTTCATCTTGTGACAATTTTCCAAGTCTTTTAGGTTTTTTCCATCAAGAGTTGCATCACAGACAATCAAGCAAAAATTTCTTAATCCTTGGCCATCATGGGGATCAATACCTGAGAAAGACAAGGACCATTTCTGGCAACGTTTTAAGGTAACGTGTTGTTACTTATTGTACATGTAAATTAAGTTGTTAACTACTATTAACTGCTTAATATACTTATAATGTTTTAAATGTTTTATTTGTTATGTTATAGAGGAGAGTTCAATGGGCACCAAAGCATGAAAATGAAATTAAGAGAAATTTCAACACCAGAGCTTCTCATTGTTTATCTGAACTCTTTAGAGACGCCGGAATGGCTAGAGAAAGGCCAGAATAGATCCCGAATGATGTGTGGACTAGACTGCTCGATCATGTGGTGTTGATGGAACACATGAGCAATCCTCTGTTGATCCCACACAGGACAAGAATATCAGGACTAGGTGTTGGATTGAGACTGTTGGAGGAAAAAAGAAAGGAAGACTTTATAGGGCTGGCCAACTTGTGTTAGAGTCTTTTATATGCAGGTAATTGGGAAATGTTAAATAAACAAATGTTACTGGAAAATGTTATTTAAAAATCGACGGATTACTGACGGCCAAATCCGTCAGAAATTACATACGTTTATACATTGTCATTACCGACGGATAAATCTTTCGGTAATTACCAACAAACTGATCAGTCGGTAATGGCAAAGCATGAACGTTTGTGGTTTCTGAAGGATTAGGTCATCGGTAATTACCGAAGGATTGATTCGTCGGTAATAACTGATGGTTTTTGCGAAGGACGAGTCCACCAATAAATACAGACAAATCTCAAGCATTCGTCGGTAAATTATTATCGACGATGCGTTAACTGACAAATTTCTGGTCGTCGGTAGTCCATCGCTTATACCAATTTACCGACAGATTTGTGTCATTACGAACGGATTACTATCATCGGTAAAGACAATTTTTCTTGTAGTACAAATACAGCATGTGATAACCATCAATATCTTAAATCCATGAAAAACAAAACATAAAATTACTCATAACAGAAATAGCACCCAGTAATAGAGAGGTGCACCCAATGCTGCACTTACAGAGGTTTGGTGCCCATCGAGAAAGACAAGCGCTCAAAGCCAAGTCCCTTAGAACCTCTTTGGATTAAATTTTTAGAATTTCGCTCAGCAACAAAGTTGGTAATAGCGCCACAAAGTTAGTGAGCTTCCTTATTCTGGTTTTGTCCAACAAGCAAAACCTCACCTAGTGAAAACCACTCTAGGAGCTTATTGTCAAAGTACCGCTCAACAGCACATCCAGCCCAATAATCTGGAGTAAAAATGCTCCCAAACTTGAAAAAATGTGAATTGGTGCACAGTACCCCTATTGCGATTGAACGTCATCACAAAAATTTTACATTGAATGGGAGAGTTTAGATTGATCAATTAGCCAAACTGGATACATTCAACCTTTTTCTAACTCAAATGAATACCAAAAGAGTGTTCAAAATGTATCAATTAGACCAATTGCTCAAAACCTAACCGTCTCATCCAATTATCAAACCAAACAAAACCATCATTCACCAAACAAACATTGTAACACTTGCAAGCAGAGTGACTACATAATCACTTAACAGATTTCTCAATGTATTCACATCATATCATACCAATTCAGTTTCCAATTACACTAATCCGTGCTAATTTCTCATGTTCCAACTGTTCCATCCAATTAAAATCAAGAGTCAACTAAATTGTATGCAAAACCACACATTCAACAACACACATTTACCGTCATTAAAATGGTCCTGAAAAACATATTTTTCAATAGTATTATAATGATTTGGCAGCTTATCAAATGATTATCATATCTCTTTCAACTTTATATAAAAATCATATTATGAAGAAAAATTAGTTATTTATGTTTTGAAAAGTTTAAAGATTATTTTTTCAATTAAAAATAAAAAGACATACACCTCACTTAACAAAAAAAAAGTACATAAACTAAAATGATATTTTTCTTTATATTATAAGTTGTTGACAAATAGTGTACTGGTTCTATGTACTTACCCATGACAAAGACTGATCGTTCTGCTAAGCATGTTTAATTAGAACAAAACAAAAGTTGATGACCGTCTAATGGTCTTAGCCACATAAAATATATATAATTATGTTGATCACGTGTGCATGACATCATTTAAAATCCCTAACATCTAGAATGCCGTTTCTTTTACCTATTCTAATAACAAGGGATTAAGATATGTTTACAACTTATTTTTAACTTTTATGATATTTTCTTCCTTTTGTGCAGCTTTAACTTGATCTTTAAGCGACATTGTTGGGTGTAATATCCACCAATAATGTCTTTTGTTTATCAACCCCAGATTTTTCTGTTGACTCTCATGAGATCTTTATACGAACTTTATACGCAGAGACAAGGATATCTGAATGTTACAACCAAATAAAGAAACCAGATTCAGATGGTAACTTAGAAGTAAGAAGAAATAACTGAGAAGACATTCACCGATTAGATAGAAAAGTTCCACGACAACATAGATTTGTTTTCCAGGTTAAACAATTGATATGAAGTGACTTTTGGAGTCAAATAAAAAGTATAGTTTATACTAATTTCAGTGTTAATATTATCGCGATAACAAATCAAGGGTTATACATACTGAAAAAAATTAACCCCTACATCATCGTTTGTCATTATACAAGGTTTTACATTAGATTAGCCTTTAACATGATGACTTTTGTCTTACGGAATCAAGCTTTTTATCATAGGCATCGTATGGCCTTGTCATGCTATGCAATAATTCTCATTCAATTTACAGGTGAGTTGGTGGAAGGTGTCATATATAATAAAAGCTATACAGTATATATAGTTGATAATTTCCTTTTATATCTACATATATATTAAAATTAGTGTGCTTTGGTTTCGATTTAAAAATAAACTTTATTTCATTCTTCAAAAAATTAAAATTACTTACTTTAATTTTTATATAATAAAAAAATACAGTTTTGATCCCTGTAAATATTATTTGTTTAGATCCCTCCATAATAATTTTTTTTTTATGTTTAAAGATTATTTTAAGGTCAATAACAAATATTTACTTTACAAATTTCAAATAATTTATTGAATGTATGTTAACATTGTAACACGAATACAAATGAATATTACTTATGATGGCCACTTCACCTTTTGGCACACATATATAATGATGAGTGTTAAATGATAATATAAATTAAAAACAAAATTTTATTTAAGGATACAAACGTAATCATAACGTATTATTTATATGATAATAAAAAATGTATTAAGTATGTTAAATACATTTATAATTTATTTCCATATTAATTATTGGATTTGAATATGTAAAAGCAACATTGATTAATTAAAAAAAAGAATACTTTATTAATTATTTTCCCAAAATAGAAAAATCATAGTTTTGAATTTTTATTTTGAAGGTAGAAGTATAGTACTGTGAATAACATTAATCTGATGGTGGGTGAAATGTTTGTGGTGGATGAGTGAGGTGCAGCTAGCCCATCATGAATTTTGTTCACTCATTTACTTTTTTGGAGGCAAGGATAGGAGTCAGCTTCAAAGGATTTAATATAAAAACTAGTGATGTAGTCAAATCAAGGACTCCCTAATGAGTTGCACGTGCAATTAGACACCTGGACGCTGAGCCTGATTACCATGGTTCATCTAGGTTAATTGAAATAGCATAATATGGCTGCATAATATACATGACAGGAAAAAAAATAATAATATATATATATTCATGATACCCTTACATCGTGGAATATTTCACATTGATTAGTCACATCAAAATGAGAATATAAATAGGATTTAAATTTTGTTTTACTAGTTTTGTGAAATTCAATCAAACATAATTTCACTTTCAACAAGAATTGTTATTGAATTTTTATTGTACTAGTCAAAAATATTTAATTTCATGTTTGCTTATTATACGAGGGTTGTTAGAAATTCCATTAACAAAATCATAATACAAAGTGAGATGAAACCTATTTTACACACATGAAACACAAGAATTGAGGATTGAATTATGTTTTAAAAGTTTTTACAAACTTTCAAAAAAAAATTATGATGTTAGATGATAGTTTTATACACTAGTACAAATTTTGCTTTTTACCTCGCCTTATATGTCTTAGTTGGTCAGGAATCGAAGCATATAATGGCACGGTGGCATTTTTACAATTTCAGGCAACTTTTATGCCTCGGTTCAGCGAAAACCCGAAGCAAAAGAGGGTTATATGCTTCGGTTCAAAAAAACCGGTGCCAAAAGAGGGTTATATGCCTCGGTTCCAAAGACCCGAAGCCAAAAATG
>Ga0214544_1001649_pt1 | contig 46845 bp, 34 predicted proteins | sample CNSS3metaG_FD_160074 | JGI IMG/M metagenome (GOLD analysis project Ga0214544, IMG submission 160074) | Root nodule microbial communities from cowpea collected in UCLA plant growth center, Los Angeles, California, USA - CNSS3 | ecosystem: Host-associated > Plants > Roots > Nodule | place: USA...
AGGTATCTTTTATTTGCTTAGAGGCCCCTACACTCTTCTATATAAGGGGTGCTCCTAGACATGTAAAAGGGTTGAACATTTTGAAGTAAAAACACTCTTGTGTCTCAACCATTTGTGAGAGTTTCCTGCCTAGGGAGTGAATACTTTTAAGCCTTATCTTGCATAGCAAGTGGCGGCACACATCCACTCATCTTCAAGGTTGCCATGGCTTCTAGCCTAGCCTTGTAGTGGCGTGGTAGGAAACCATCGTATCAAGCATATACAAATTATCATTAGGCAAAAGTGAGTCGGCTCCAACAATATGTGATAGACGGTCTAAATTATTGTTTCCGAATGAACACAAATAACCTACTTTGTCCAAATAGGAAACTGAAACCAGATTGCGTCTAAATGACGGCATAACAAAAGTGTCTTTCAAATCCAAATAAAATCTGGTGCACAATAATAATCCAAATATATTTTTTAAATATCTATTGATATCTACATATACTCGCGGGCTTTAAAATATCTACGAGTATTTTTTAAGTAGGTATCCAACAAATAATGAGTTTTTTTTTTTGCGGATCGAAAGGTTGCTAGTAGGCACTACACATATCTAACCTATTGTCATTAATAGGTATCAGTAAAAAACTAGTTCTAATAGGCACTACCCACACACTCATGCATGCTTTGATTTTGATTGAGGTGCGCGTGAATTGGAAGCCTTGTGCTTAAGGGACGAATTTGGTTTAAAGGGAGTCGTTATCCATGCACAATGACCATTTTCAATTTTAAAAACAAAATCATGAAAAGAGAGCACGACTTTTACATAATTGTACAAAGTAGCTAAGTAGGTTGGGATGTACATAGAAGCTATGTAGGCTGGGAACATGGAGGCATAGTGGGTTGAGTATATCACAGCCCATTCTAATATTGGAGGAGCAGGAGTGGTTGAGAAGGGTACAGAGGAGCTAGGGGGTCGAGTATATCTCGGCACATTCCAATTGCTGAGGAGCATGATGGCTTAGGAGGGAGGGTCGCAATGGTCACCATTGAGGGTCGTATATATATCTTGGCCCAGTTAGGCAAAGAGAAGGTTGGGTATATCTCGGCCAAGTCAAGGGGCGTGAGTGTTCTGGCCCAATACGGGCAACGTACGGGCGTACTAGTAGAGGTAGTTCCAAATGAAATAAGGAAGGGTAACGGGGCACTCGACAATATTGACAGTTACAATACGCTATTGATAAAAGTTATTGACATTTATGAAAGGATATAAATAGAATGGAAGATAATAAAGAAGTAATAAAGTCAGAATTAGTGATAGTTAATATAAATGTAAGGGTCCATATTTACAGAAGGTATGCTTTTCTAAGTTCAATTATCATTTCGATATTTTATCAAAGTATTCCTAACTTGAGCGTCAGAGTGCCTATAGGTACCCACCCTCCGGGAATGTCGTCGAGGAAGCAATTTAGAAACAGGTTACGAGGAGCATAAGTCAAAGAAGAAAACTCTTAAGATCACTTGACTCTATGTGCAAGAACAATAATTAATATCGTTATGTTTATGCAAGATTACAGAATTTCATTTAACCAAAATCGTCTTTTGTTCTAACGACTTTCCAAACATAGTGAGTTGAACGCGATTTTTCGTATAAAAACGTCGTTCCGAGCACGACTTATCCACAAAAGGCGTAATTTTTTTACAAGTGCAAAATTGCACCAATTTAGTAAAAAAAATCGTAATAGATCTTATTATGAATATGCATGTGAATTTTATATATATATATATATATATATATATATATATATATATATATATATATATATATATATATATATATATATATATACCTAAAATCATTTAAGATGTAAAGTTGAATTCTATTTAAAATCTACACTAAATTTATGTGTATATATACATTTATACCTAAAATCATTTAAGACCTATGATGCACTGATACTTAGGTCACGTATCCGTGTCCGACACGTATTTGTATCCGATATTTTAGGATACTTTATCGATACTTATTAATGAAGTTTCTAATTTATAAAGTCGTAATACACTACAAGAAAATAAGAAAATATTTGAATAATAACTCATTTTAGTGACAAAAAATAATTAGTTACTATAGTGACCCATTTAGGTACCAATTTAAAAACTAAAAGTTATTGGCAACTAAAATAGTTCCAAAAAATTATAATTTGTCTTTAAATTCATAATTAAAATAGTTTATATACTGAATTAGTTTCTAAATTTATCACTAACATTAGTTACCAAGGTCTTGTCTACCAAAATAATTAGTCTCTAAGTAAGAAATTGATCTCTAACATATTTTTTATTACTAAAATTGGTTATTTTCTTGTAGTGGTACTTTTAGGATGACAATGATTTATATTTTTTATGTTGACAACTTTAGTATATATAGTTTTAATTTGGATTCACAAATTATATATTTATTATGTTTTTAAGAATTATTATACATTTTTCAATATTTACATATCACGTATCGTATCCTACTATTTTCATAAATAAACATATTGACATATTAGATACGTGCCGTATCCGATACACGTATTTAAGACGCAAAGTTGAATTCTATTTAAAATCTACACTATATATATATATATATATATATATATATATATATATATATATATATATATATATTAACATTATTTACGTGTCTCCGAAATGACATTTCTTATAGCATTCGGTGTATCATACGTTGTTGAATTGATATATATTTAAGTTCTCTCTTCATATTTATGTCTTTTTTCACACATCAAATTATTTTCTTATAATTATTTTTACAATTAATTCTTCAGTTTTAAAAGTGTATCACTTTAATTGATTTAAAATACTTAATGGTAATATTTTATCATATTTCATTAATTGTTTGACAATAATATTAATATATTTTTCTTTATGTGTAATGAACAAGAGAAAACGAAGCAATAGATATTAAATAATATGATAGCACAGAATTTTGTTTTAATTTTAAATTTATCTCGAGTACTTTAAGTATATACAGTTTAAATTAAATACAATTCAGAAATTAAAGGAATATAGTATCTAAAGTCAACATAATATTTAATATTAATTTATATATGATAATTGGAATTAAAAGTCATCTTTCAATTGCCAAAACAATATAAATAATAATTGAAATTGTGAATCATTTTTCAAATTGCATCAGAAGGCGAGGATATATTTTGTTCAATGAGATATGAATTAAATCATACGAAAACGTAATATAAAACCAAAAAGACTAAGTAACGTGTTAAACTCATCGATGAGAACTCAACTTATAACTAAATTCCGAATTAGGTTTTGTCACTAACATGCATGTGGCCAGAATTTCATATTCTAGATGGTGCCCATTATACTTATTCCATACAATGTGCTGGAAGAATTCCAAAAGAACTTCTGAACTTATGACGTAGAGAATCAAACTTACTTTAACTTTTTAGTTATTCCCTCGAATAATTGTATATTGGTAAAATCTTGAACAGAGAAATCCTATTATAAAATTCTCAGTGCATAATGTGAAAAATTCAAGTAATATTTTTACACCTACCTAAAAGATTGTTAAATATCGATTACTATTTTAAGTATTTTTAATTGTTAAGTAAACTTTAAGTCTAACCTAATACTATAAAACTAGCTCGTAAAATTAAATTTGTACTTATTTTATACATTGTAAAATCATATTATTTCTAATTTATATGTGATTTTTAACACACTCTGACATGTCATGCCAAAACATGTACATATTTAGCATGCATAATAAGTTTAACAAATAACAAATCTCACTAGAATAAGTTTTGCATGACTCCGATATCATCTTAAGAAGTAAATTTTAAACCTTATTCAATCCTACAAAACTTATTTGTAAAATTAAGCCAACAGACAACAAATCTTGCTAAAATATGTTTTGTATGACTCTGATATCATCTTAAGAAGTATACTTTAAACGTTATTTAATTCTATGAAATTGGTTTGTAAGATAAAATTTGTACATATTTTATATATTGTAAAATCGTCTTACTTCTGGTTGATAAATAATCTATAAACATGTTCCTTGAGACTTAATCACCACCATTTTTCAAAAAACTAGGTGCGAGTGTGAATCATTGGGCTCATAACTTAAAAAGAACGATGAACTTAGGACGAATCTATTGTTTTGGATTTGACAGAAGAACTAGGAATTAGATTCCACTTTTGTGACTTTGAATATTGAGAATAAATTATAGATGCATATGCATTTGTCTTTCCTATATATAGTTATCAATTCTGAGCTACAAAATTTCAACCTTGTGGCATTTACTTGTGAGTGTATCCGAAAACACATAGAGAAAAAAAATGATGAGATCAGGGGAATACTACACCCATGTTTCAGAAGTTGAGAGGGAATCTAGGACTGTTGAATACCCTAATGATGGTGCTCTTTCCTTCAAGAAGGTTGTTTACGAGGAAAATAAGGTTGAGGAACCCCACCACCACCACCACCTCTTCCATAGGCACCACCACCAGCCGGAGACTCGTGAGACGGTGAAAGTTGTTGAGTATGAGCAAGTTCCTGAAAGGCGTGTTGGTGAAGTTGTCTACGAAGAGAATAGGACAGTGTGGCCTTGAATTGCATTCTAGGGTTCAACTTCAACTTCTTATTACCATGTGCCTATTTTGCTAAGGAGACTATTTCTAGTATAAAAATCACCACTGTGTGATTAATTTAAATAAATTGCTCCTTAGTTACCACTTACGTTTATAAATCTTGTATAATTTCAATAAAATTATGTTACTATATCTTTGGTGTGTACAAAGTACGTGTGATAGCATGCATGCATGATGATTTGTTGTTTTTTTCTAACTTTTCTGTGAGGAACGGGTTCTTAAAATAACTGAATAAACCAATCATGGTTCAAGTGTAACCTAATTAATGGGTATATATACCCACATAAACTGCATTAATCATTTCTTAAAAACTTCTAAACAGCACGTTTTGGAAGATATCACACGATCACGTTGTTTTGATATTCATAAAATTTTTACATTTATTTGAGATTGACTATTTTACTCTTTAAATCCTTTTGTTTCTAAATACAAAAAAAAAAAGAGTATTTTTTTAATGATTATTTTACTCCTAAAAATAGATTGTCAATGACTTTTTAAATTGTTAAATAAACTTTTATATTTGTAAAAGAATTGAAAAATAATATAGTAAATATAAATAAGTGTCAAATATTTATAGATATCAAAGTAACATGCTCACATATAATCATCGATTTGCCTTATGAGCCTAAATAAGTTTTTTTTTTCATATTCAATAAAATATCTCCCAAAATCTTTCATAAGATGAGTTGGGGTTACAGACAAAATGTGTTTGATCCATAAAAGTATTAAATTATTTTTCGTTATATATATATATATATATATATATATATATATATATATATATATATATATATGTGTGTGTGTGTGTGTTTTTTTTTTTATAAGTATGACTAGTGTAATCTAACTAATCTTTCTTACATACCCTTTGTTCCATTATATAATAATTATCAAGTATTCAAATTGTTAGTAATTGAAATAAAGTTAATTTTAGAAGATGACAATATGTATATAAAGATTACAAGAAAATGTCTTATTAGTAACCAATTTTAGTGACTAAAAGTTGTTAGTCACTATAGTGACCAATTTATATACCAATTTACAAAATTAAAATTTATTGGTTACTAAAATAGTCACTAATATAAATAAAAAATTATAATTGGTCACTAAATTTGTCACTAATTAATTAGAGAGTAATTTAGTAACTAAGTTATTTTAGTAGCCAAAACTTAGGTAGCTAATTTTTAGTGACTAGTTTTCTTTGGTAGCCAAAACTATAGTAGCTAATTTAAAAATCAATTTAGTGACCAATTATATTTTTTTATTCATAATAGTAACTATTTTAGTAACCAATGATTTTTTTACTTTGTAAACTTGTATCTAAATTAGTAATTATAGTAACTAACAACTTTTGGTCACTAAAATTGGTTACTAATGAAGCATTTTCTTGTAGTATAAAACCGCTAGGCAAATTTGATGGCATAAAAATTCCACTTGGTGAGAAGTTGTAATGGTTGTTAATGTCAGAAAGTTGAACAATTTTATTGATAGAACTTCCACAGCTTTGCATGTGATTTTCAATAACTGCATTTGCATTGAATTGACGGTTGAAAATTATAATCAAATTGCATATGTATTTGTGAAAAACAAACAAAGAACACTTACCATGACTTATTCCACATATTCCATTTACATCGTCAAAGTTATTGGCTTCATTGTCGACATTTGCAAATAATTTTCAATAACTTGTGACAATAAATAAGACAACTTATTTACATAACAAATTTTGTTTAAGAAAAATAATTACTTACTCAAAACCAACTTAGTTAATGGTTTTGTCTATAGAATCTTCTTCACGAATCTGCCAAAAAATATAAAACATATATTATTATGGATATTGAGGTTCACTCTTGTAAAACGAACAACTACTTAAAAGATAAGATAAATGTTGCATAGCAACATTTTTAAAGAATACTAGTTCATCATTTGCACTATGTAATTTCAATAACACCATGAGAACCATTAGTATAACTTATAATAAAACATTTCATATATATTTTAATAGGTATTTACGCTATGTATAATCAATGTTGCATACTATAACCTACATTTCAAGAAGCTCATCATTGTCACTCTATAATTTCAAGAAGGAAATGAGACGTGACCTGCATTTATTATAACTTCAGTTAATGAACACCATTACCATTGAACAATTGAATAAATTAGGAGAAGAGTGTGAAATAAATACTGACATACCTATAGTTTGGTCTTTGTTAAAGAGTTTCGAAAAATTTCTTGTACACAATATTTTTAGTTGTGTTTGTGATATTTCCATCTTCGTCTAGAATAAGTATTTTGAGTCCTTTCTTTTTTTTTTTACTCTAGAGATAGGAACATATAGCTTCCATGTGTGAAAAATGGACGTGGAAGATAAATTCCAACTCTAGAAAGAGATTGACCTTGACTTTTGTTGATTGTCATTGCAAAGCAAAGTGATATTGGAAATTGTCTTCTCTGGAATTTAAATGGCAAACCTGAATCTGAAGGAACTAAATCCATTCTTGGGATAAAAATTTTGTCACCAACGTTTTTCCCTATAATAATAGTTGTTGAGATGACATTTTTTCCTAAATGATTGACTTGCAATCTTGTTCCATTGCATAGACCTTTTTGCTTGATCTATACTTCTAACAAGCATGATTGGTACCCCTATTTTCAACTTCAATCTGTGATTTGGAATACCTAAACATTTGATTTCATTCAAAAATTCGGATGTAAACCATTCAGATTGCATTTCTTCATCTTAATCAGATTGGCAAGTTGTATCTAAACTTAGATACGTAATTTCCTCACCACTTAATAAAGACAACATGAAATCATTAACTTTCTCTACACAATCATTTGTTGGGCAAAGTATTGCTCCATCATCAAAATAACCAGGATTCCTCATATGTAAAACAAAATCAGGGTACACAAATTGAACCGAAGACATTAAAGGTGATTTTGTATTTAGAATCAATAATTGTTGTAGAATTTCAACCATGCTTTCCCCATTTTCATTTAAATCCATCTCTCCATCTCCAATTTTAAAGATCCAATCAGCAAATTCTTTTATCTTCTCTATTGTCTGCCTATTTTGGGTTGTATTTAATCTCATATTTTTTGTTAGCTTTAACACTTTACAATACTGCCATAAGTCAGAATAATGTATTGAAGATTTAATGATATCATACCTGGATGCTTTCTTTATGACGGGTAGAATTTGTCTAAAGTCACCTCCCAAGACAACCACTTTACCACCAAATAGTTTGCCATTGTTGCACTCATCAACATTTTTCATTATATCTCTTAAAGTTCTATCAAATGCTTCAAAACACATTATGTTCATCATAGGTGTTTCATCCCATATAATCAAACTGGTTGTCGTTAAAAGCTTAGCACGTAGACTACCTTGAGCAATGTTGATTCCTTATTAATTAGTAGTGGGATGCAAAAAGTTGAGTGTGCAGTTTTTCCACCAGGAAGAAGTAACAAAGCAATGTCACTTGATGATACATTTAAAACAACCATCCCCTTGCTTCTTATTGCAGCTAACAATGTCTTCCACATAAAAGTTTTTCACGTACCACCATAACCATACAAAAATCCTCCTTGTTTTGAAAGTATTGCATTCGGCTTAATTACCATTTTGGTCCCCTAATTTGTTGTTTGGTTCATTTTGGTCCCTTTATTATTTTTTGGTTCAATTTAGTCCTCTAATTATTTAAAAAGGTTCAATTTGGTTGCTTCTTTAATAACATCAATAAATTCTTTGTCATCAGCCAATAGTTCTAAATAATGGCAAGCCTCCTGGAATGTTTTAAACATTTGTCCATCAATTGTCCTTATGCTCTCATAATCAACACACCCTTTTTGAATAGTCAATAATATTCTCATATAATAGATTTCTCTAGAGCCAAGAGGAATATAAGTAAGTCTACCAATGTTGTAGCCTTTCTTTCATAGTTTTCATTCTTTTTCTTTTGTCATCCACACAAATTTGCTTAGGAATTTCCCATAAGTCAAATCTTTTCCTTTTGTATAATTACGATTAGCCTCAAACCAACCTAAAAACATTGTGTTACTGTTTTCGCATCTGTTGAATACAACATTAATATCATCATCATTATCATCTTTAAACAAAGTTCATTGCACGCTTGGAAGATGGAATGTTAATCTTTGAACAGCAGGCCATCTATGGTGAATATCAAAAACAAATGTTCTTCAAACTGCTTCGCATGGTAAGAGGTATTTATAGTCATAATACCTTTTTATTTCATCAATAATTGTTTATTTGTTCAAATCTATAGCAACATTAGTTATTTTAAATGTACCTCTATCCGGACCCTTGTTGACATACTTGAACAAATACTTGATTGCATTTGTCTAGTTACAATACTCTATATTGACATGAGATTGATACCTCATTAAAAGAGGTGGATTGTAAGGAACCACACTGGAATTATCAAGCTAAATTCCATTTTTTTAGCAAAACTATCATCATCACGTCTTTTATATGACGAATATCCTTCTTCATCAATGTTAGAACAACTTGTAAAATTCTTTGGATAATATTTTAAACATCTACCTTCTTTCATGCAAGGATAATTGAATTGTACAGGTCCACACAGCTCATGTATCATGTAATTGGAAACAACTCTATGCAATTTTGGGTACAAATATTGATTAGGCAATTGAACTGAAATTACCTTATCAATATTTGTTGGAGTCTTCAGTTTGTTTTCTCCATCTAACCATAAAAGTATATGAGTGTGCGGTAATCTCTTTTTTGAAATTCTACTGTGTACATACCTGATTGTGTAAAAAGAACAAATATAGTGACACACAGTTTTTTTAATTTAATAATTAAATATATAATATAAAATTGCATACAAAACATACCTATAATAGTCTTTCCGAAAAAGTCATTTTTTTAAATATTTGTCATCATTTGATCAAGTTTCATTTTGAAGACTCTATACACAATGTCAGGTATGTCTGATGCAAATAAACCGCTTGGAAAAACAAAATCACATATTTCACTCCAATTTCATTGCATGTTATAGTTATGAACAAATCAGGATATCCAAATTTCTTACAAATTGCCATAACATCTTGACAATTGTTAAACATATACCTTGTATCATCGGTGAATGAAGCAAGCAAGACTATACGTCTTCCAATTGAAAATGGATTTGTCTCTCCTCTATTAACAGCCTCTTGTAATCCATTAAGAATATCACAACGTATTAACTTCTTATTTGCTCTAATGAAAGACAAACGTTGTGCTTCAATCATTGTGTAGCAGTCGACCAAGAATTGTTGGAATAATCGACACGCATTAATAATGTTACCAAACTCCCAAGAACTTTGTTGGATTCTAAAGGCTATAAATTCACTCAAAGAAATACGAACTCTTACCCTTGCTTTACCTTTTGAATGAGTTTCTCTAATTGGAATATCTTCTTGATAACCATCTTTGCCAAAAGGAAACATTAGAGGATATTGCAACGGAATAAAGGCAGTGTGAGTTTCATGCAATCTTGTCAATTCACCATAACATTTCTTCACAATGATATCTCTTCCTACATCCAGATTACCAAAATCACCAACTATTAGTGCAGTTATCTTGTCACATGAAGGTGTGTTGTAGACTCTTTGATCTTTTGATCTGCCTCTAAATAATCTTAGTGTGGAGTCAGATTTCGAATTGTCTATTGACAAATCTCTAACTCTTCTAAATGATTTTGCAAGAACATAGTGATCACCAATCATTTTCATCAAGTCAGCAACCAATGATTGATCTACCAAAGATTGATCTGAATTTGACCTAAAACACATTTGAACAAACTTAAGTTAATAAACAATTTGGAAGACTTTTTATAAAAGCATAAAACATATGTGGCAACAAACTTCCAAAGCGGTGGTAGTTTTGTCCATTAAGAATGAATTGAGGTGGTGTAGAACCATTATTCATCGAAGTATCTATCTTACCTCCAATTGAAGTGAATGAGAACATATTGTTGTATATTTTTATATTTTGTAAAAAAAATTGCTTTTATTGTCATAACCATTTAGCAAATTTTGAAGCAAGGAGGTGGTTGTTGTAAGAGTGGAAGTTGAACTTTTCTCTTTTGGCAACACAATGAGAAATCAACTTAGTTTGATGTTTTAGTTTTTTTTGCTCTTTCTTCATACCATAATTCAACTTGACAGTATTCGCATTCCAAGCAAGGTTGTCCAAAGTGGACTATTTCTGAACCAAATAAAATGGTATTAGATAAATCAAAATAGATCCATGTATGAACATATAAAGTTCTATACTTACCCTAGATCTCTGCTCTAGAATAAAGCTTTGTTGTAAATGTGTAGTTTGTTAACAGTGACATAAAAATAATTAAATTCATGGTTCAAATTTTGGACCAAGTCCACATCAAATGGTCTAAGTGAGTCTCAAATTATCATCATTCGGTTTTGTTCCTCTTGAATGATTTATTGTTTCTAAACTTCTTCAGTTTGTTCTTCTTCGATCATCATAATTGAATTTCTTTTGAAGTGATTGAATCACTTTAAAATGATTGAATTTAAACGTTCAGAACTTCCACCTTGCAAAGTAGGTTTTAGTATAACCTTATAATAGATATATAATAATTATAAAACAATAAATAATATAGGTTTGTTAAACTTGACTAACTTGCATAATATGTTATTATTTGGTTAGTATCACGCTTACCATTGTCATTAGAACTTTCATTACTTTGTAGTATAGTACTCTAGACAATTGTATTTCAATACACAAAATGTTAGTAATTGAAACTAAGTTAACTTTCATAAATTAAAATATGTAAATAAACATACAACTGGTTGGCATAATTGATGGATTAAAAATTGAACTTTGTGAGTAGTTGCATTGGTTGTTGCTCTAAAAAATATTAACATTGTTAGTTACAGCAATTCCACAACTTTCTATGTGATTTTTAACAACTGCATTTGCATTCAAGTCAAGTGGTCATTTTATAAATCAAATTTGATGTCTATTCTTGAAGAAAAGAAAAAACACTTACAATCACTTGTTCCACATATTGCATTTATTTTTCTCAAAGTTGTTTACTTGATTATCCATATCTACAAATTAGTTTCTATAATGTATGACAATAAATAAAACAACTTCATTTACATAACAAAAAATGTTTAAGAAAAATAATAACTTACTCAAATCCAACTCAGTTTATGGCTTCCTCCGTAGAATATTATTCATGAATTGGTGGTTGTGAATGGTTTTTTCTACCAAAAAAGATAAAACTTATATTAATATGAATATTTAGGTTCAATCTTTCAGTTTATTAAAATTTAAATAACAATGTATACATATATCAAACCTGATTTGTTGCTACATTGATCATCATTGTCTGTAGATTTCCTTTTTCTTATTGTCTTCTCTTTTGGGTTGTCTGAAAGCAAACTCACATTTGAGCAAGTGAAAAATTAAAACTTCATAGTTGAACTATTATGCAAAACTATGTATGTTAATGAAGAATGCAAATCTCAAGTAATCTTACCTGAATGTTTCTTGTTCATTGCATTCAAACTTACATCTAGAAACATCTTCGTTGGACTTTGTCTTTTGGTTTCCTTCATTTCAGCCTTTCCTTACTATTATGTTTAACCTAGTGCTACAAAATATTAGTTGTTGACTATTGTGAAGCTTTTACTGATTATTGCTATATCCATGAATGTATTTGTTTACCTTTTGTGTTGACATGCTTTGTTGTACAGAGTGGACCTATTGTGGAAATAGATACATTTCATAGTTGATATTTTCTGCACAATGTTTCTTTTAGAAATATATCCTGCAAATAGAAAGCACAAAAATTGTACATAGATAATATGTAAGAAAATATAACATAAATATAAAATGTTTCATAGTTATTTCCTTTTTGCACTAAGAGAATAACAAAACTTTTTTTCATGCAAGTAGTACACATATTATATAAGATATGCAAATATTAACTATTTTTTTGTGGATTGTAGTATATGTTGTTGAAACATGCTAATATGACTTGTTTCTTTATTTCACAACATAGTGCTCTATTAAAAAAAAAAGTTACAATATCTTCTCCACTCGACATTACAACTTTAGTAAGTGAAATAATTTTCTTAAAAATATTTAAATCAAATGTTCTTTCCTAAACTAACCTCAAACTCAAACCTAATTCAAGCATTAAAATTGAAATTTTCATGTACATATTATAGAAAATTAAAACCACTAACATTTTCACTAAACAAATTAGATAACAATAACAACGGATGTACTGAAAGGTGTAACAGTTATAAAATAAATGTAATGTATTCATTTAAATTTGAAGTATGTTAAAAATAGTCAAATAGAATGGACACCAACAATTATTATTCAACATATATATATATATATAGGCATTGATGTCAATATTAAAAGTAGAAGTTCCAAAAGTACATATATAGTAGCATATAATTCAAAAATTATTATTGCTACATTTTGAAGTTCAAAAACAAAAAAACAAAAACTAACATCTGATTAATAATTAGAATAAGTCAACACTTTGACATGTTGATTGCACTTCATCTCGTCAACTTCAAAGACCAGGTCCAGAGTTTCATCAAGTCCATGAATAGTACAAAATTGATTTCAACCACTTCCAATTTTGTTGGACTTCTTTGGAGTATTCCTCAAAAGAAGTTTGCATTTCACAGTCTTTTGAAGTCCATGAAGCACAATATTCTTGAAGTTTCCTTGTTGCAGATAATCACCAAAATCAGCAGACAAATCCTAAAAAAAAATTGTTAGATGACTATATGTAAAATTTAAGATTAAATATTAAAAATAAAAATAAAAAATATCATTACAAATTGAAATACTTGATTAAATATAAATATGTAAATATAAATATAAATATAAAAAAAAACTAATAATAATCACTAGATGGCTAGCGCAAACTTGCAATGGGGTTAGACCTATGGTAAAATGCATCTTTGAACCTCTAGAAAGAGGTTCATCTTTCACAATTTTGCTATAAAATCTACCAATAGACAAAGTTTCGCACTTCCTTGGAAAAACAGGGATCTAGAAGCACGAATTTCCCACATATCCAAAATAGATACAAGATCATGTTGTATTTTGTAAAAACTCCTTAAATCATACCACCCTTCAATTAGTAATGGTTTCTCTAATTTTTTTTTTTTGTAAATGACAACATGCGTGTTGTTGTCAACATCAGTTAGACTTCACTGGTTTTCAAGATTTTCATCATGAAGAATTGCGAAAGCACGATCAACAAAACCAACAGCCTTGAAGAACCAACAATTAGTTCAAAATAATATTTTTTTAACAAAGATGTACTTACATAAAAAAAAGGACTTGAAATAACGTACCTCATCTTTCAAATCAATAATGGAAACATGGTACCTAGTCATTGTGTTATAGATGTAACAATGTCATCAACATCACTGAAGTTGTTCTCCATTTTTTTATGAAGATCGACAACAAAGAAACACAAAGAAGAAGAAAACGGGTTAGAAAGGTCAAGGTTTGGGTGCAAAATGAACTTATGTCATTTTATCTGATCGAATCACATTTTTATAGGAAAAGATATATCACGTGAAAAAATTGTCCAAGATATATGTTCAGAATACTCAAACTAGTGACATTATTACTTTCTTGGAAAAGGAAAAGTTAAAAAAAACAAAATAAAAACATATGTCCAATTATATATGTAATATTTAACCAAAATATAATAAAATATATTATATATAATATATAATATGTAATATAAAATATATATTATATAAAAATATATATATATATATATATATATATATATATATGATATAATGTATAATATTAATAAATAAACTACGTAAATCAATTATATCACAAATTTATTATTAAAATGACCTAAATAACCAATATAAGTGAATAAAAATATTTATCAAAGTTCAAAATGAGAAATGAGAAATCGAATTGAATAATTTAAAACGACTTTACAAATTCCAAGTTAAAAAACATAGTAACAGAAATTAAGTTACTTATGTTAACAAATAATTTTTTTACAATTAAACATCAATCTTTATTGTAGTTATATTAACGGTGTCTTAAATTTCACGAGAGAAGAATATGAAAAATAATAACTTATATGTTAAACATAATTTAGTCCAAAATATTTGCTATTGCATACACTGAAATAAAACAATATACTAATGATTACAAATAATTGAATTATTCTAAATATAATATAAAAAAAACAAAAAATAAAGCAGTACAATTACATATAAAAATTCTTTAAATATAAGTATAAATTTAAAATTGAACCAATTATTTTGATAAAAAAATTGATGAAAAAATATTAATTTTAAAATTACATTTATAATAAATGGTAACCACATATAAAGGTTACGAAAAAATAACCTCAAAATAGTTTTATTGTAGTTGGAACCATTTCTGTTTAGACAATAATCATTTTTATTGTCAACAATATTTTGGTTACTTAGCAAACGAAGAAATTTGACAATCATTTAAATATAATAATGTATAATAAATAAGACGTCATAAATAATTCATTAAAACAATTAAGTTATCTGAAATGAAAAACGCATAAAATAATTAAATAAAAGTTGCATATTATCTAGAATTTAAAGCAAAGGAAGTCTTAAAACATTACAATACCAAAGTCTCTAGTCGGAAAGAGTAAATAAATTTAATAAAGACAAACATATATCTTGATATTATCATTTTTGTTCACTTTTCCCTTTTAATATTTCGCTTTAGAACCTTCAATGAAATATGGTCTTCTTCAATATAGACCACACGATTATATGCAAATTCTATATGGAGAAGATACTCATCCTAAGATTTATGATTCCCTCTAAGCACAACCCTTAACAAAGTGGACAGGGAACTATTGACTACTTCCGTTTGCCCATCAGTTTGTGGGTGACAAGTAGTAGAAAAAGATAACTTGGTTCCTAGCCTAGACCACAAGGTCCTCCAAAAATGGCTAAGGAATTTAGTATCCCTATCAGACACAATTGTTTTGGGTAAGCCATGAAGACGAACCACTTCTTTGAAGAATAGTTTTGCTATATTTCTAGCACCATCCACTTTGCGACATGGTATAAAATGTGCCATTTTTGAAAAACTGTCCACTACCACAAAGATGGAATCAACACCCCTAGAAGTCCTTGGAAGCCTTAGGACAAAGTCCATGCTTATGTCCTCCCAAGGGGTGGTAGCAATTGGCAGAGGAGTATATAAACCCGCTAGACTTAGCATGTAAACAAGTAAGACAACTAGCACAATATTTTTGGATTTCCTTCCTCATATTAGGCCAGAAAAAAATTTCTTTAAGCATTGCTAATGTTTTGGCAACCCCAAAGTGTCCCATCAGCCCCCCTTCATGCATTTCCTTGACTAGGAGTTTCCTATGTGAACCAAGAGGGATACAAAGACGCCCTTCTTTAAAAAGATACCCACTTGACACATAAAGACTTCCTTGGGACTTGGTTTGACAAGCATCATAAATAGAAGCAAAGTATGGATCTTGAAGATACAATTCATAAATGTTTTAAAATCAAAGAATTTGAGAACCCAAGGTGGCTAGAAGAGTGTATCTTCTTGAAAGTGCATCAACCGCTACATTGGATTTTTCTTTCTTGTACTTAATTACATATGGGAATTGTTCTAAAAACTTCATCCATTTGGCATGCCTCTTATTGAGTTTATGCTGCCTCTTCAAATACTTGAGAGATTCATGATCATTGTGAATAATGAACTCTTTGGAAACAAGATAATGCTCCCAAGTATGAAGTACACGCACAAAGGCATATAACTCTTTGTCATAAGTAGGGTAATTACAAGAAAGTCCATTGAGTTTTTCATTAAAATATGCAATTGGATTACCTTCTTGTAATAAAATCGCGCCTATGCCAACTCCCGAGGCATCACACTCAAGCTCAAAAGTTTTGTCAAAATTTGGTAGAGCAAGAATGGGTGCTTGGGTGAGTTTTGCCTTAATCTCATCAAAGGCAGCTTGTTGCTTTTCACCTCACACAAAAGGTGTATCTTTTTTAACAAGTTCATTTAAGGGTGAGGCTAAAGTAGAGAAGTTGGGTACAAACCTTCTATAAAAGCTAGCAAGCCCATGAAAACTACAGATGTCCCTAACACTCTTTGGAATGGGCCATTCTTGGATGGCTTTGATTTTCTCAAGGTCAACATGGACCCCATTTTTATTGACTACAAATCCTAAGAAAAAAACATTATCTACACAAAAAGTACACTTATCTATGTTGGCATACAATTTATTAGTCCTAAGAAGAGAAAGAACTACCCTAAGGTGAGTTATATGACCACTAAGACTAGTACTATAAACCAAAATATCATCAAAATAAACAACAACAAATCTACCTATACAATCACGCAAGACATGATTCATTAAGTGCATGAATGTACTTGGAGCATTGGTTAAGCCAAAAGGCATGAATAACCATTCATAAAGACCAAATTTGGTTTTGAAGGCGGTTTTCCATTCATCTCCTTTTTGAATTCGGATTTGATGGTAACCACACTTGAGGTCTATTTTAGAAAAGATTTGGGCTCAATGTAACTCATCTAGCATATCATCAAGAATTGGGATTGGGTGCCTATAATTGATGGTTATGTTGTTGATGGCCCTACAATCACAACATATGCGCCATTTACCATCTTTTTTGGGCACCAACAACACAGGTACAACACAAGGACTCAAGCTTTTTTGTACCCACCCTTTTTTTAGAAGCTCGTTCACTTGGGATTCATCTTCTTTTTTCAATTGGATTTGTCATATAGGCAGGTCTATTGGGAAGACTAGCGCCTAAGACAAAATCAATTTGATGCTTAATCCCTCTAAAAGGAGGAAGTCCATGAGGACCATCTTTTGGAAAAAGATCTTCAAATTCTTGAAGGAGAGCAACAATAGGAGAAGGAAGATTCTTAAGTGAAGAGCTAGAGAGACAAGTGAGAATAACTTGACACAAAAGAAGGTAGGAAGGTTGTTCCTCGTGAAGAGTATGGAAAAGAGATTTTTTAGTGAGAAGCACTTCATGATAAATGACCTTAGGATTAGAATCCTCTACCTTAGGCTTTGACACCTCTTTAGAGTTTTTAGAACTCTCTTCCTCTATCCTAGCTCGCATTTGAGCTTAATCACTAGCAACTTGGCTAGGAGTGAGAGGGTGAAGGACAAAAGTCTTAGAATGATGGAGGAGAGAGATCTCATTGGTATGGCTATTGTGTATGGTTTTGCGATCAAATTGCCACGGCCTTCCCAGGAGAATATGGCAAGCTTCCATTGGTATCACATCACACAAAACTTTGACTTTAAATTTGCCAATGGAAAACTTGATTTCAACTTGATGCCTAACATTGATATCCCCATCTTCATTAAGTCAATGAAGTTTGTAAGGTGTAAGATGGGATAGCAAAGCTAGGTTCAACTTCGCAACCAACCTAGTGCTACAACAATTGTAGCACGACCCACTATTAATGATAAGAGAACAAGTGTTATTTAAAACATCACACCTTGGGTGGAAAAAGTTTTCTCTTTGATCATTGAGAGGAAGGCTAGGTTGATTGTTAAGTAACCTCCTAATCATAAGAAGATTGCCTTCTTTGGCAAAAGAATATTCTTTGGAAGCACTGGAATGAGAACTCTCAGAGTCACTTGAAGAAGGAGACTCCTCTTGACTGTTATAGAGGTCATTGCCCTTTAGCACAATGGTGCGCTTTGTAGGACATTGGGTAGCTACATGACCTCTACCTAGACATTTGAAACATTTGATTTCACTAGCCTTTTTGGTGGAGGACTCACTTTTTTCACTAACCTTTGCAGGGGTTTTATGAATGGTTTCTTTTTCCTTTGAAAAATCTTTCTTAGACTCTTTGGAAAACACATTTGGAGGAAACAAGATAGAAGAATCCTTGCGAGAAGGTCTTCTTGAAAGTTGACGCTCCACCTTGATGCACATTTGTAGTAGGTCATTCAAACCTTGGTAAGGGAGCAATTCAACTCTATCTCTTATATTGAAATTGAGACCATTTAAGAACCTAGCAACAATTAATTCCTCTTCTTCTTCAATTCTCGCCCTTAGAATATACAATTCTACCCTTTGCCTATATTCCTCTATTATCATTGATCTTTGTTGGAGCCTTTGGAGTTTATCCATAAGCCCCCTTTTGTAATATGAAGGAACATGGCGACCATGTAGGGCTGCTTTGAGATCAAACCAATAGGTAATCTCGAGTTACCCATTTCTTTTCTTTAGAAGGACTAAGGAAGTCCACCAATTAAGGGCATGGCCTTGAAAGCTAAAGATAGCCAAAGAAACACGTCTATCTTCTTCTATCATGTGGCTATCAAAAAGTTTATCAACCTTTGCCACCCAATTAAGATATGTTTCAACATTATCTTTGCCATGAAAGTGAGGCAAGTCTATCCTAACTTCCTTGGGAGGAAGAGGGTGCCTTTGCCTTCTTTGATGAGGCGATTGTCTCTCATGAGGGCACTCAAAATCCTTCTCATAATCAACATGTTCATGCTCATGCCTTGAGGGAGGACGAGAAGGTCTAGGAGAACCATGTTGATTATTTGTGGATGCCTTAAATTGCTCAGTTAAGAAATGTAGATTGACTTGTATCGCATCTATTTGAGATTTGAGGTCGTGAACCTCTTTGGAGAGTGTACGAAGTGCACAAGGGTTAACTTCACCCTTATCATCAGCACTAGTGTGAGGACTAGGGGGTTTTGTTGTTGTTGTTGATGGAGCACACTAGCACAAGTGGCTCTTCTAGTGCTCATGATTGAAAGAACTTAGAAACTTTGACAAAGTGTGTGAAAAGGATATAAACACAAGTGAACCCCCAAGTAGGCGAGGTGAGTCTATGAATACCACTTAAAAACCAAGGCCAATCCTTGCAAGGTACACTTGTGAGTATTTTTGAAAGAATTTCACACTATGTCCAAGTGCTAAGTAGTTAAAACCACTAGACACTAGGTGCAAAACAAACAAGACTCAAAAGGAAACACTAACACACTAAATGCGGACCCCTAAATGGCAAAAATATGAGAGACTTTGGTCTCACAACTTAAGACTCTAAAACGTATTGCAAGAAAACATGAATATAAGCTATGCGGCCTAATGTAGGGTGAGAAAGCACTTACAACTTTCAACACTTACAACTAAAGCGACTCACTATGTAGTATGCAAAGGTTCTACTTAGGAGATGAGATTGAACACCTTGTGATTCCCTAAGACACCTAAGTAGGCAAAGAATTACAAATAAAAGCAACCAAATTTGGAACACAAAATTTGGCACTTTGAGGAGCAACCGAGAGCACTCTGATTTTAGTGAACTTTGGGTAAAAATTAGGCAACTGAGGAAGCTCCAAATATACCAAAAGAAGTGACCAAATTATAGAGAAAGAAGTAAACTATGAAGATGCAACCATTACAAGCCACAATGGCCAAACAAAAGTCTTCAAAATGACGGTTCAATGAGCTCTCGTGACCACTAAGCCTTGTGCCAAAATTGTGGACAGCAAAAGAACAAGTTCTTGAGAACGTCAAGAAGGAAAGAAAGCCTTAGTTGATGGCTAATGTGCACACACCAAATTGGACACCTTTGGGCACTTTGTGGATGTGAAAATTACAGCACCAAATACCCAAACAGCAGCAAGAAACTGCACCAAAATCAGCAAATAAAAACCAAAGAAAACTTTGCCAAATTCAAATGGTTAGTACTCAACACTCTCAAAAAATTTGTACCTCAAATCGGACTAGGTGTGGGAGGAAAAGGAATTGCCAATTGAAAGCATTAGGCTAAAGCATTGAATCACATCCACCACCTAAAATGCTACCACTATCTATCAATAAGAAGAAAGCATTGCATCACCAAATCAAACCACAAAACTCGAGAGCATTGCAATTGGAAGGAAACAACAAATAAAGCAAGAAAGGCCAATTAGAAATGCTAAACCAAAGTGGAATTCATGAAACAAGACTTAAATGAAAAGCCAAAAAGGACAATCAAAAAATTAAGGCTTGAAAGACAGGAAAGCACATCAAATAGAATCCTAGAATGGAACTAGAATGGATTAAAAAAACGAAAAGCAGAAAATGCAGTGCTCATAAGATGCTTATGGTATTCATTGCATTTGTGCCAATATGAGGGAATTAATCCACTACAAATGAAAGCAAATGATGGCAATATGGAATACACACATAAACAAGCAAATGTATAGAGCAAGAGCACTGAAATTCTGAAGCAAAACACACAAAAAATGCACTAAACAATGATTTTCCCAAAAACATAGCACCAGTAAACGTTAACATATGCCTTAACTTTGAAGATTTATCATATTTTTTATACTGGACATATTTGAATTATTATTTTTGCTAATTTTTCATCCGGATGTTAAGAAAATTAGGCAAAAATCATAAGGTGATTCAGTGCTATGAATCGTTCCAGTTAAATCAAATAAGAAAAGTGTATGTCAGGACACAAGTAAAACAGCAGCAGATTTGCACTGAAAAACGTAGAAAGTTGCCTTTACTTCAAAAATTTGTCTAAAATTTAATTGTCAACATAATTGAATGATTCTTGTTGGAGAATTTTTGTCTAAGAATTAGCTTTTCGAAGCAACAATTAGATTAAAAAGTCGTGCACTGAGTCACTCATGACACTTCTGAAACAGAAGGTGTGCAATAGAAAAAAATTGAAAATTGAAGCAAAAGCATATTAAAAGTGGAAGATGTTCAATGGACAAATCAAATCGCTTTGGAGCTTGATTATGATCTAAAATCAAGCATAGATCAAGATGAACATCTAGGACACTCTAAAGCCCAAACTAATCGGTGAAATAGCATTAAAACGGTGAGGAAAACTGCCTCAAACATCCACACGCATAACATGAAGCTTCATTGCATTTTGGAGTGGAGTTTGGCACGGTTTCACTCAAGCAAGTGCAGAAATTGATTTTAAACAGTGGAAAATGGAAGAAACATGTAAAATAAAGCATTAACAAGACTTAGAACACAACTTGAATGGTGGAAATGTAAAATGAAGAAGAATCACCAAATGAAAATGAGAGAAACTCAAAGAAAAGCAAGTAAAGGTTGCTAAAAATGAAATGGAAAGCTAGTAAACATATGAACCAAAACAAATACTGAAATCTACAATTAGAGTGCAAAGCATTCTTGTAGTCTCATTGTTGTTTGGTCACAATGAAGGAAACAAGATGAAGAACACAAAATGGCAAGCATAATGGAAGAACTCACATTAAACACAAAACAAACGGTAGAAGGAGAAGAAAATGGAAGAACAAGACGAAAATAGAAAGGAAAACAAGAAAAACTATGGAAAGAAACCATTACCAAATCGACACAAGATGCAACTCCACGGTTTGATGGCTCTAGATACCATTATGGTGGAACCCTTGGATGAAGGTGAAGAAGAGAGCTCCATGGATGGGTGAGGATTGGCGGAAGCAAGGTGAATGATGAAGGTTGTTCTCGGAATTGGAGTGAAAGGTGAGTAATGAATTCTATCTTAGAGAAGATAGACGAAGGTGGCTAGAGGAGATGATTCAATCCTCTAGCTCAAGTGACTCTCAAAAGGCAATAGGAGTGGAATACTCTCAACACTAGGCATCTATGACTTAAAATTCAAGAGTGATTACAATAGCCTAAACTTTAGGCTTTTATATGAAAGCAAATACACATAAGCACTCTTAGCCCTTGGATGAAAATGACCTTCAATCTTGGCCGTGGAAGATGGCTTGGAGAAGGAGTAAAGCTCACAACCATTGGATGATGTCTTGGAAAAGATGGAAGCATTCCTAACCCTTGGATGCATTGGATCTGTGAGATATAAGAAGGAGTGTTGACTTCCACTTAGTCCACCTTGGACCCTTGATAGCTCACGGCCAAACCTCCCATTGACTCAGGCAAGCCCAATTTTAGCAATTCAACTACACATTATTTTACTTATTATTCTAGAAAGCAAGGCCTAAACAATGAGCCAATCTTATTGCTATTTTATTGCTCTTTGATACAGCTCTTCAAATCTCCACATCTTCTTTGGCCCATGTGAAGAGTGTGAGAAGCCCATGTGGGTTTGGACCATCTTGGATGAAGCCCAATTGGATCTTTTTTAGCATGTCCCTTGTTATTGGGCCTCTTAATGGACTTGGGCTTGAAGGTATACCTTGGCTTGATGTTGGGCTTGTTGGGGTCACATCAACATTTGAAGCTGAGCATCAAAGGAAAACCTTCATGGCAGGTAAAACCACTATTGTTGATCATCAAGGTGGTTGCCTAAGCTTGGAAGAAAACTCATTCATGAAGGAAACCTTAATGTAAGGGTTCCTCCACCTCCATGGGGACATCCTACGCCTGACACTCTTAGGTTCTAACTCTCAAACATGAGGTTATATCTACAAGTGAAGCGTACTTCCAAGAACACTAAAATAAAGAACACAATTTATAGATAATTAAGGTCAATACAGTTGATTTAAGAAGCCAAGTTCAATCTCAACACCTTAATAAGCATCACCTTTTTCAAACGTAGTTTTAATATACTTTTAACAATACCAAACCAAACCTTTGATACTATTTTATTGCCAAACTTGGGTTAGATTATAGATTACTAATTTAGTTACTAAATCCTTGTAGATACAACCTTGTTGTACTACAACTGACCCAATGCACTTGCCGGATAAAAGCTAGACCATCAACTAGGCCACAACAAGTTTTTGGAGTTGTTATCATGAATTTGCGCTAAGTTAGATTAATAGTTTGTAATCACCTTGAATTTTGTTGTATATTTGTGTAAATTTGTGCAGTAGTAGTTATTTAATTCTGTTTGAAAATCCATTTTTTTCTACTCATTTGATCTTGAGTTGTTATGCATGCCAGGAGGAGAAAAAGGAACTTTGTTGTATGATCCAGAAATTGAGAAAATTATAAGGAGAAATAATAGCATAAATAGGAAAAATAGGTTGTAGGCACGAATCAACTACAATGGAACCAGATTGGAGAAAACTCAACTTTTAAAAGCTCAAATATGCAAACATGCCCTATTGTCACTCATAACCTTCTATTAATCCCACAAACCAACTTGTGGGATTAGACAATGAAGACCCCTACAATCATCCAACAACCTTCTATTAATTGTGTGGCACCATGGGATTATCATGAGAGGATAAGGAGGAAGCTTATCTAGATTGTTTCCTTTTTCCTTAATTGGAAAAGCAAAAATTTGGCTGCAATCTCAACCAAATCAAAGTTTGGTGAATTAGGAGGATGTGGAAAGAAAGTTCTTGACCAGATTTTTCCCACCTAGGTGCTAAGTCAACAATTGTAAATTTTGCACAAGGAATAGATGAGCTTGTATGTGAAGCATGGGAGAGATACAAATCTCTTCTAAAAAAATGTCCAAACCATAGATTTGATGACTAAAGATGTGGCTAAATCAACTACAATCATAGAGTCCTTGTCAGCTAGTGACCACCAAGTGCAGCATGATAGCAGCCAACCAAATAGAAGAGGAATTTTGGAATTAGATACACAATGTGCAATCTTAGCCCAAAACAAGCTAATTTCACAGTAGATCGAGGAAATTAAAAAGCAAATGACTAAAATGCAAGTTTGAGCAACAATAATTGACACATCTTAGCAAGTTCTGAGGTGTTATTTCAACCCTAACGTCAATGTTCAACAATAGAATTGATCCAAGAAGAGCAGGCCAATTTCATGAGTGGCTTAAGAAATCTAGAGAATTTCAACTTCCATTAGAATTCAAATTGGAGGAATAATCAATACCACAGTTCTAGATGGAGGCAAGAGGCTAGAAATCCACAAAGGCATAATCACCTAGCACCTTATCAATTCCAACAACCATTCCAGCAGAAAAAAGTAAACAAATTAGAGGATGCTCTAGCTCAATTCATTCAAGTTTTAGCAACCAATCAAAAGAACACAAAGGCCTCCATCAGAAATCTAGAAGTGCAACTTGGACAAATAGCTAAGCAACTTTGTGACCAACAAGAAAGTTAATTTTCAGCCAACACTCAAGTAAATCCTGAGGAATATTGCAAATCTATCATAACCAGACAAGTGATAGGGAAGGGAATTTGAGATCACTTGAATGGAGAAAATGAAAAAGAAATAAGGGAAAGAATAAGTCTGGATGAAAGAAAATGAGGAAATATAGTTTAGTGAAAAAAGATAGTTGAGTAATGAATATGAAGAAAAAAATATAAAAAAAGAAAAAAAGGGGAAAGAAAAGAAAGAAGAAAGAAAGACATTGAGATGAAAAACTCCCCTGTAACAAGTTTTCCTTATCCTTATGGACCAACTAGAAAAGATAAAGAAAGGCAAATCACTATATTTCTGGATATGATCAAAAGGTTGTAGATCAATATACCTTTCACAGAGGCAATGGAGTAAATGCCTACCTATGCCAAATTCATGAAGGATATGCTCACAAAGAAAAGGAGAATCTAAGAGGAGGAGATTGTGGAATTGAAAACTGACTGTAGTGCCATTATTCAAAAGTCCCAACCTCTAAAATCTAGTGGTCCAGGAAGTTCCACATTGCTAGTAATTATTGGTAGCTTAATAGTGGACAAAGCATTACTAGACCTTGGAGTAAGTATCAATTTAATGCCTTTGTCCATGTTAAAAAGAATTGTAGATGTAGAGGTTCAGTCAACCAAAATGGCACTTCAATTGGTTGATAGATCCATCAAGTATCCATATGAAATTGTAGAAGACTTGTTGGTCAAGGTAGATAGATTCTACTTTGCAGCAAATTTTGTAGTCATGGATATAGAGGAAGATTCAAAAGTGTCTCTCATCTTAGGAAGGCCCTTCATGAAAATAGCTAAGGCCATCATTGATGTTGACAATGGCAAATTAAAAGTGAGAATGCAGGATGAGGAGGTCATATTCAATGTGTTTGAAGTCGTAAAGCATCCTAATAACAAAAATGATTGCTTTAGAATGGATGCACTTTATGATGTATGCTTAGAATTCAAAGAGACAATTGTAGTAACATACCCTCGAGAAGGTTTTGACAAATCAACTACAAGAGTGGAGTGCTAAGCAGGAGGAGGAAGTTCAAAAGTGATTGGAGGATCTGAGTCAAACCAAAGAAGTTTCCTCTTTTGCAGCCCCAATATTGGAGTTCAAGCCTAAAAATGAAGAACAAGAGCAACAACCAAAATTGAAGCTGAAGCAACTTCCAGGCCATCTTAAATATGTTTTCCTTGGAAAAATGATGTTCAACTAGTGATTCTGAGTAATTGACAACGTCCATTTTTACCTCTTTTTATATGTGTATTGTCATGAATAAATCAACTTTTTTCTAGCTTTTAACTTGTTATATTCTCAAGTTTTGGGTTTTAGTTAGTTTATGCTTGTTTTACCTCTAATCTCTATTTTGAGTGTGTTAAATAAGTCAATAGGAAGCATGTGTGGTGGAGGAAAACAAACAAGAACTCAAGGGAGCGTGATTGGATAAGAAAAGATTGATTTTAAGGTAAATACCTGCGTCAAACCCCACTAGAATCGTGTTCAGCGCCACAAAGACATAAAGTAACAAGTATTGTTGGAGAGTCTAGGGTCGGGCACCAGTAAACAAGGTTAGGCTAAATAGCGTCCAAGAGGCTAAGGTTAGGCGCCAAATTGTCTAGAAAGCAGGGTCGAGTGCCAGTACACAAGGTCGAGCACCATCTACAGAAAAAAGTTGTTTCACATTTTTACTGATAACGTCGGGTGGTGGAACCTGGGGTCGAGCGACAACGGCACTGGTGTGTCAAAAATTGGTATCTAAACATATTTCTCATGAGGGTAAAGGGGATTCCTCTTTTTTCACGATAGAGAAAAACTTTTTGGTGCTTGGAGAGCCTATTGGTGGTTATTAGGGGTGTTGGGAAGCTCTCCCACTCCTTATTGGGTCTTTCCTCCATTCATGGTGGTTTTCCCCCTATTAGGGTTGGAGAGGAAGATGGGTTGAGAATTGGAGATGGAGACATGAATTGGAGGCGCAATTGGAGCATGGAGCAGTTGCCAAGAACCTTGGGAGAGGGCTTGCATCTTCTCTCTAGTTTCCATCTCTTGCATATCTCTTCTATTTCCTAGGTTCTCCACCATGGAGAGGTAGACCTTTTGTTGAGATTAAATGTAATGAACTAAATTCAAGTTAGTGTTTGATTTATGTGTTTAATGCTTGTTGTGGCTTGATCACCCATGACTTGTTTACGGTTCTTGAGGTGTTGGAAAATGTGTTTTGAACTTATAACTGAAACTGAATACCTAATGGAGTTTGTATATAGGGATAAAACATGTGATTTTACGTTATCTGGTAATACAAATAAGTTGGATATATTGATTGGAACGTATCTTGTTAGATAAAGAATGTCATTTGAGTGAGTTTGGTACTTTTTTGTGTTTCTGCATAATTTCCCAGAATATCAGTTGATTGATTTTATCTTTTAATCTATTGAATCATATTACATGAACATATTAATTTGTAGTTTTTGTTTTTAATCGACTGAAAAATGTTACTCTACAACAATACATCTCTAATTTACTAGTCAATTGAATTCATTTTAAAAGGGTTTTCATAAGTTTTAATTGGACACATTTTTTAATACTCAGCCAATTCAACCCCCCTTCTTGGCTTAGAAAAATCTTTTAAACCTACAAAATCTACATAGCATATCAATCATATGAGTTCAAGAGTTTTTAATTTTAATTGAGAATGTGCTTTGATAAAATTTAGAAATTTTCATGTGATTGAATGAGTTTTTGCCAATGATTGAGAATGTACTTTGATTAAAGGTAAAAACTTTAATAAGAATTAATCAATAATGTACTTTGGTTAATTAGCTTTTTACTTAATATAAGAGGGAAAAGTATAGACATGATTAAACATAGTAATATTTAATTGAGAATGCACTTTGGTTAAATTTACGATGATTAATCTACAAAGTTTTTTTTTTCTTTTAATTGAGAATATACTTTGGTTAAAGTGAGAATGTCAACAAATTAATTGAGAATTTACATTAATTAATTTGAAAATCTAAGACAATAATTAATTGAATCATAATCCTAATGAAGAATCTATTTTGAAAGCAGTGGAATAAATTTATTTTCTTTATCATTATTTTACATCTTTTTATCTTTTTCCAAATTTATTCTTTATTTCTTACATTCGCGCACAAATACCTCAATATGAATAAAAGAGACTCTTGCTGATCCATCTCCTCTAATAGTATTTCTCTCCATGTGAACAAAGTGTAAATGATATTATTTTTACCCAAATTGAAGTAGTGCTATTTTAATATCATTCTAAAATGAAGTGTTGTTATAATTTAGATACCTTGTTCAATACATACATGCATTATTGATAGCTTGAAGTGAGTAAATTTGAATAAAAAAGACTTAGTTAGTGATTTAGTCATTTAATTTGTTGGTTTGGTTCATTTTTCTTCTTCTTATTATTCTTGGATTCAATTTAGTCCTCAATTTTTTAAAAAAAGTTCAATTTGGTCATTCAATTGTTTAAAACGGTTCAATTTGGTCCTCCAATTATTTAAAAAGGTTCAATTTTTTTTTCAATTTAGTCTCTCTATTTAAAATTTTGATTCAATTTAATCATACTATTTCTTAAAATGATCCAATTTTGTTCTCTTTAGTTTGAGACCAAATTAGTAATTAAGCTTAATTACAACTTATATATACATGTTAAAATAATTTTTTATAATTTATACCTCAAATCACTCCACCTAAATACTTATTTTTTTTACTCCATTTAAATACTCATTTTTTTTACATTTAGATGAAGTGATTGGATGTATAAATTCTAAAGAAAAAATAAATTTAACATGTATGTATTAGTTGTAATTGAGCTTAATTATTAATTTGGTCTCAAATTGAAAAGGACAAAATTGGATCATTTTAAAGAATAGGGGACTAAATTGAATCAAAATTTTAAATAAAGACTAAATTGAATTAAAATTTCAAAGAGAGGAACTAAATTATTTTTTTCTTAAAAAATAACCTTTTTAAACAATTGAAGGATCAAATTGAACATTTTTAAAATATTGGAGAACTAAATTGAACCCAAAAATAATAAGGAATACAAAGTAAACCAAACTAGTAAATTAGAAAACTAAATCACCGATTAAACCACTAAAAAAAGATAATAGTTTCAAAAACCGAAATTATATTTTTAACTTCAACATATTTATGATTTTTACCTAAATTATTCTTAAACACCGATTTTAGTGTAAGAAACAAAATTTAAAGGTTTAAATGTCCATGTTTTGGTCTAGTTTGTTCAATTTGGTCCCTTTTGTTTCTTGCATCCAATTTGGTCCCTGAATTGCTAAATTATGTTCAATTTCGTCCATTTCGTTGACAGTTGTTTAAATTGATAATGATAGAGTGTACACGTTGGTATTGTTGACATGATGTGGCACTGTTCACGTTATGATTGGTTGTGTTTTGTTCAAATAAGTCCCTCTTTTAGTCACCACCACCACCACCACCACGTCAAAAATTAGAAAATAATAAGGAATACAAAGTAAACCAAACTAGTAAATTAGAAAACTAAATCACCGATTAAACCACTAAAAAAAGATAATAGTTTCAAAAACCGAAATTATATTTTTAACTTCAACATATTTATGATTTTTACCTAAATTATTCTTAAACACCGATTTTAGTGTAAGAAACAAAATTTAAAGGTTTAAATGTCCATGTTTTGGTCTAGTTTGTTCAATTTGGTCCCTTTTGTTTCTTGCATCCAATTTGGTCCCTGAATTGCTAAATTATGTTCAATTTCGTCCATTTCGTTGACAGTTGTTTAAATTGATAATGATAGAGTGTACACGTTGGTATTGTTGACATGATGTGGCACTGTTCACGTTATGATTGGTTGTGTTTTGTTCAAATAAGTCCCTCTTTTAGTCACCACCACCACCACCACCACGTCAAGGTTTTTGGACTATAATTGCAATCACAACAATCGTATTTCTGCATAATATTTAACAAAAATAGAGACTAAATTGAACAAATTTAACTAAAATAAGAATTTATTTGAACAAAATATAACCAGCCATAACGTGAATAATACTACGTCACGTCACGTCACGTCACTAGTGCCAACGTGTACACTCTGTTATTATCAATTTAAACCACAACAATGAAAAGACAAAATTAAACATAATTTAACAAATCAGAAACCAAATTGAACATGAAAAAAAAAAAAACAAATTAAAAAAATTAAATGCAGGACCAAAATAATATTTAAACCAAATTTAAATGAAACACAAAATAAAGACCATGGATAATTTGAAACCGATTTGTGAAGTTGATTTTGGAAAAGTGTGCTAGAGCTCATATTGGGCTTTTCCCGCTCATTTTTGAAAGAAAACCCTTGTCTTCATCCTTCACAACTTCAGATTGGAGCGACAACATGAGTGCTCCCATGGACACAGAGCTCACAACCTACGAAAATGGCGCTGGTTCCCAACACTTACTTCCCGAGGACAAAGTTCTTGTCCCTGGTACTTCCCCTCTCACTCTCTCTACTTTACAAATTCTTATATCTTTTCTTGCTCTTTCTATAATCACTCTTACTTTGCTCCTAGTCGAGGTAACCCTAAAACCTTCCAGCACCGCTAAAATCGAAGATGTTCGTTCCGCGGTTGAAGGGTAACCCCTTTCCCTTCTTTGCCAAATTGCAAATTAAAGTTTTTTTTTTCCAAATTGTGATTATTGCTCTCCTCGATTTAGCAGGATGCTTGAAAAGAGGAGTTTGAGCTATATCGATGGACCCATTCCGGTGCCTCTTGATGAGGCGTTTCTCGCAGATAACGTGCAAAGAATTTGCGTCTGCGGATGTGATTCTGGTGTGCGATTTTTGTTTTGTTTTAGGGTTTAGAAACAATCAAGAATGATTGGACCTTTATTGATTTTATTTCTCTTACTTTTTTTAAATCAGAAATTGCATAAAAGGACTTCTGGTTCCTTCGTCAGTTGGATTGAGTGTTTTAGCAATTAGCACAATAACATAGCAAATTATGTTGAATAATTCCCTGAATGGAGAGTGAGGGACACTTTCATTCTGCGGCTGCTTTTCTGATTCTGATTCTGTAAAATGTAACTCTTTTGTAGATGAAGGGAGGCATAATGATAATGTTCTTTTGTTCTGGCAAGTCAAGCCTATTGTACATGTTTTTCAGGTGATACTGCTGACTTTATTTCATTACCTATGTGTTGATCTCAGTCTCATTTTCCTTGGTTGTCATGTCCTTATGAGTATGAAGAGGGATAGATATAGCTCCTCTAAAGCGAGAAGGGTTCACTTTGAAATTTAAAGCACAGTTATACTATTCTTTTGGAAGTGCCTTTTGAAGTCAGTAGTTCTTGGTCTGAATTTTGCATTGTCAGCTTAGCGAGGAAGGTCCATGTGAAGATATAAGCTCTGATGGCCAGTCTTCCAGCTTCAATGAATGGATTCTTCCTGCAAAAGAATTTGATGGCATGTGGGAAAGGTTATTACTTTTTAGTAGTTTATGCATTTCTTGTTGTAATTGTATACTGTTATTTTTTTATGATTGACAAGTTCTAAATCAGTTACCTTGCAATGTCAACCATTGTGTTTGCAGCTTAATATACGAATCTGGTCTAAAGCAACGGTTATTACGTTATGCAGCAAGTGCTTTGCTCTTTACTGAAAAAGGGGTTGACCCATTCCTTGTTTCATGGAACCGGTAAGAAATGGAAATATTTATTTAGTTACGATCTTCAATTCTGAAACTTTGGTTTACGATCCCATGCATGACCTTATATCTTCATGTCCGGTGTCTTCCCTGGCTGACAGTAAGCAGCATAATGGTGCTTCATGATATACTGAGGAAACTCTGATTTCTGAACACCTGAAAAGCAACTCAGTAGAACTGCTGATTGAGCTTGACATTTGTTGAGAAAAAGTTTGCAGCATACGCAACTATGATAAACAAAACCTTTTTGTCATAATATTGATTGAATTCTTTGCAAATATAAGAAACTATCAAATGGACTGAAAAATTACAACAAAGGAAGATGAACAAGAACATTGTGATGGCGGGCCTATAATTTGTCTTGATCTTTTTTTAGACTCTGACTGCTGAAAGTGAACTATTTAGAACTAAATAATATCATGTAGGCTATTTTCCTTGAAGAAAAATTGAAGAAAAACCTTTTCCTTTTTTATTTAATTTTGATGCTATTTAAGTAAAACTGTTCTTTGTAGCAATAATGGGAAGTTGAACTGTAATATGTACATATCTTAATATTTTAGAGACTTTTATATATTTGCAGCATAATTCTGTTACATGGACCTCCTGGGACAGGAAAGACATCTTTATGTAAAGCATTAGCTCAGAAATTAGCAATTCGATTCAATTCAAGGTGCACTGATCTAATATCAGTACTTTTTTTGAATATTCTACCAATATTTCCCAATGAAAACAAGTAAATAAGGGGAACATAAATTAACTTGCCTGTTTTTTCCCAACACAGATACCCTCAGTCGCAGCTTATTGAAGTGAATGCACATTCTTTGTTCAGTAAATGGTTCTCTGAAAGTGGCAAGCTGGTATGCATTTCTAGAACTTGCTGTCTGTCATAGATTTGCGTATTGTCTTCTCTATAACTCATATTTCATACTCTTATTACATAATACATATTGACCGCAATTTTTGTTGGAGGGTTTAACAGTCAAGATTTCTTCCTACTAAATAACATGCTCAAGGCATAAAACTTCACGTATTTATTGTTATTGCCTTCAAGTTGATATCAAGTAAGATCAAAGCATTTAGTTGACTCAAGCTAGGAACACCCCACTATTTGGTAGCAGAGAATTGCATTAGGGAAAAGGGAACGAGAGTCTTGAATATTTTTCTGAGTATGTGTAGTGTTCAAGATCTTTTCCTATATCGCTGGACATAATTATTTGTATATCATTATACCTTCACATGATGGATATGGATTTTGTACTTGATAAATTGGCTGGAAGAGTATGAATCTGGGAACAAAACTTCATCAGAAGTATCTTTTTCTCATTTTTCACCTGGACTTCGTAGTTTTGTTTGTGTTATAATGAGTAATAGTTCTGTTTTGGAGGGTATCTAGCATAAATTAATTCATTTTAGGATCACCTCAGGACAAAGTGGAGTTCTTAGTTATAGTGCAGTAGGAGAAGAAAAGTAAAATGGTACTATTATGTCTAGCAAAAACGGAAAGACTTGCAACCATCATCTTTTTGTTGTTTTGTCTCTTTGGAATTGAAGCATGTAATTGCAGTTATGGAGCACAAATCTGGATAATAGTATTGGGTAGGTGTGCAAAATTTTTACAGATCAGGGTACAAGTATGATAAGAAACAAATAAATAAAAATATAGACCAATAAGTAATTAAAGCCGAATGTAACATGCGATGCCTAACCTAGAGCAACCAAATGTATACAACAAATTTAAAAAGTTAAAAGAAGTCTGTCCAATGCTTACCTATATTGGAATAAATAGTGGTCCTGCAACCATTTAGAAATAGATGGTTTGCAGTTATGATGGAACCTCAGAGTATGGAAGGGTGATCTTCTGCATAAGTGACTCCTAACCTACAATTCATCAAATGCAGTTGGCAATGAAAGTGAATCAATTAGCTCGATGCTCACAAATAAAAGATTTGAATCTCCTCTGCCTTTACATGAGAATGCTCTTGCTTTGCTTCAAATTATGGATTCAGAACATAAGAACATAGTATCTAAAGCAATGCCAAAATTAAAAGAAACAAGTGAAAAGATGGAATAGGAGAAGAAATGTAGAAACATAATCACAGTTTCTCGAAGAAATTTTAATTCATAGCGTGAAACAATGATACAAGAGGGCTATGTATAGCCGTAAATTTTGTCCAAGCTTGGCACCAATAGGAGGCAAGTTCAATATTTGAAAATGGTTCTAGAATATTTATGGAATGAGAGTACCATATACACACTATCCTCGTCATCTTGGTGCTTTCCTTGTGTGTGGAGGATGCCTTATGCATGCTATCAAGGTGTGCTTCTCTTGATTGTCTTAGAATCCTCACTACAACTACAATTAAAAAGAAATACAATTAAAAAAGTAAACGATACCTAAAATCCGAGTCCATGAACTACTAAAGAAAGTAAACAGAGCAGTATTTTTGTAATTAAAAAGGTTATTGTTTCTTATCCTGTTTCTTGTAATTCTCCTAAACCCTTGCTACTTGTTAATTTATGCACTAATCAAGTTGACTAGTCTCTGTTTTAAAAGCAGAGAAGAAAAACTACTAGTTGCTCTTTAACGGAACTGAATGATGTTGTCTAATCTATGTTGTCAACCTCATCAAGTGGGATAATACTTTGCTGTTGTATGTAGATAAACTGAGAAACTATTGTGCAATATTAAGCCACTTAGACTGTCTATGTCCTTTTGGTTTGATAATGCTTAAGTGAGTTTATAAACTAAAGAAGTTCTTCCCTTAACTATAATCCAAGAGTCTTACATATTGAGTATCACTATAATCCAAGAGATTGATAAGTCCAATTGTGAAATTGCCAAATTTAACGATGCTGTATTCTTACCAAGTTACTACACATGAACTATTTTTGTATGGTTATCGAGTGTGTAATTATGTTTCTTTGTTTCCTACAAGGTAGCAAAACTTTTCCAGAAGATTCAAGAAATGGTAGAGGAAGAAAGCAATCTCGTATTTGTATTGATTGGTGAGACATAAGATAACAGGAAAAATTCCAGCTAACTGCTCTTGTATTTTTCTCCAATGTCTGCTGAAGTATGTGCTTATGATCCTGCAGATGAAGTCGAAAGCCTTGCTGCTGCTAGAAAAGCTGCCCTATCTGGTTCTGAACCTTCTGATTCTATTCGGGTAAAATCCTCCACCCCATCCTATCAATAGGAATAAACTCACTCCCCCGTCTCCACTATTTTGTGAAACTGTCTTAGATTGTTTAAAAATGTAATTCAGTGGTGTTGGCTTTTATTCTTGGGTATTTGTGTCTAACGTAAGTTCAATCTGAATACGGAATTTCAGGTTGTCAATGCATTACTAACTCAGATGGACAAGTTAAAATCATCTCCTAATGTGATAATTCTTACAACTTCCAACATAACTGCAGCTATTGGTAAGCCTTAGTTTCTCATTTATTCAATTTTATGGCTTTTTTCCTTGTGAGTTACAGTCGGCTCTCCCATAAATTTGAATATTCAGATCTGATTAGCTTATAATGTCAGTCTACTTACAAGTGAAGTGTAGAGTAGCTTTACAATATCTGGAGTTAGTGCATTTCTTTATTTTATCATGATTCACGGTGGGAATTGGTATCCAGTACCGTGTATAAAACTTTTTCCTCACCAAGCACCTTTTTGGGGCACCCGGGTCAAGTTTTTATAAAATAAAACACTGACTTTCGTTACCACCACAGTAAAAAAAATACTATTTCTAGATCTGAAATTAGCATCACCCCAATGTAACACATCACAACAGCATCCTTTTCCCCCTTGGTGGGAGCATCAATCCTCAAATTTCTTGTTAAGTAGTTTATTCAGTATGCACTTCCTCCATAGACTTCATGAAAAGGCATTTCACATGTCGTAAATCATTCAGATTTATGAATTTTATTGCAGACATTGCTTTTGTTGATCGAGCTGATATCAAAGCATACGTTGGTCCCCCAACTCTTCAAGCTCGGTATGAAATATTAAGGTCCTGCTTGCAGGAACTGATACGTACAGGGATCTTGACTACTTTCCAGGTGCAGAGAGTGCTCAATCTTTTCCAGCTATCTTTACAAACGAGTCATTAATATTGGAATCATTAATCCGATCCAGACAAAAAAATAATCTTACTCAGATTCCCTCATTTTGGCATCTTAGTCTTTTGGCTAATCATACTGACTTTTAGGATTGCAAGAATATCATGCTTCCAAATTACGCTTGTGCAAAGGAGAGGTTGAACGCTCCAGATTTGCGCGAGGGTGCTGCATTCATGCAACTGTGCAAGCACCTGTTGGAAACCGCAGAGGCATGTGAGGTAGGGAAAAATATTTCTTGTGGGTGTTGAACAACATTAATCTTTTGTTTGACCTTTAATCATAATTGATGAGTTTGATCTGTTTACAGGGAATGAGTGGAAGGTCTTTGAGAAAGCTTCCATTTTTGGCACATGCTGCACTCTCAAATCCTTTTGATTGCAACGCTATTAAGTTCTTATGTACAATGGTAGAAACAGCAAAGAGGGAGCGTTCTGAGCTTCCTGATTAAAATAACTAAAATTTCAATTCAAAATGTGTAAATCAAAAGTGTAACTATTGCATCTATGCATTTTAGTTCGATAAATGTTTGATGCATCAGCTATGCTTATTTATTATTACAAGCAATTATAAGGGCTTAGTATATAATGGCTAATCCATGAAAGCGTAACTTCAAAGTATCATTGGCTAAGGGAACGGAGGACGTTTGGGTATCTCCAATTAGATTTACTTTCATTCTTACGGTTCATAAAGTACGATGAGTGTTTGAAATATTCTTCCTTCTGTTATTGAATAACCATGAGTTCAATATTAGGCTTTTTGATATAAGTAAATCTTATTAGTTGTTAACGATTATAAACTAATGTGTCTTTCAACAAATATTGTTAGTGTAATATCAACCATTATAAACATTAGAAATAAAAATATGAAATAGTTATGGATGTTCTTAGATATTACTTTTCATTTATTACCCGATTCACTCATAATTAATTGGATAGTAAAACAAAGCAAAACAGTTTCAAATTAGAATGAAGTGAGTCTTGCGAGTATTAAAAAGGTTAGTCTATAAATCAATGAGAAATTATGGTATTTTTCTTGCATATTACTAGTAATTCTATTTTAAAGTTATCGAAACAAGTAGATTTTAGACAAATTGCTAAGAATGGATAAACCATACATTAAATATTCGCATAACTTTTTATTAAGAATTTGTATTTTAAAATACTATTTTGATTCTTTTTAAATATAAAAACTTAGTTTTATTTGAATGGATGACTTATTTATATTCTTTAACTTATTTCAAACTTATATATTTCACTATATTTTAGAAGAAATAACCTTCAAGGAAAATATTCTAATTTTAGTATTTTTGTAAGAGAAATAACCTCCAAGGAAAATATTCTAATTTGAATGCAGTGTACAGATGTTTTGAAGGATAAACTATTCTCTCTTTTTATAAATATATTTATTTTTTTCGTACAAATATTAAACAAATGATTAAAAATATTCAACAAATGATTAAGTTCTCAAACTTGTATACTCTATACTTGTCTTCTTGATATTAATAATCTAATTATATAACATTCATGTTAGAGAAAAAACGAACTGTTAAAAATTAAAAAAAAAATAAAGAAATAAAATCAATAATACGTAAAAAAAAAGTTATGAATTTATTATCTTAAAATTTTGAATTGATGATAGTATTTTAATATTATATGTAAACTTGATTATGCATTATTAATATCTAATTTTCTTAACACGTGGCTGACTTGGCTTCTTGTGTGTGAATTTGTATGTACATATTGAGCCTGGAACTAAAATTGTCTTTCACGCCAAGTTTTTATATAATAACCATTCCCAAGAAACAAACGGACACTTAGTTGTGGTAACTAGGACCGTACTAACCCTAGTTTTACTGAAATTAATGTTTGGTAAGTAAATACAATGAAAACATTCTCTTTTACAAGTATACATGTCAAAGAAAGGGAATCTAACCTTTAGAAAAGATTATAGATGAATACAAACAACTTAGTCACAATTAACCCAAAACCTTGATGAGTGCATACTTCTTTTCTGAAACCTTCTTTCAGTACAAAAACACAACCACCTCAATAAGTAGGTCCTTAAAGAGAGTTTTTACATATCAATTTGCCACTTGCTAATAGCTTCCAACACCATAAAAAAATCTGATAAATTCATGTCCCCAAGGAAGTAGAACACAACTTTATCTGAATCTTGAATAATACATATGTCATCATATGAACCTTGTAGATAAATACTAATAATTGGATCCCACACATACTGCAAAGTAATCATTGTGGCACATGAAGATCCATGTTATTGATACAGTATTTTATATGCTTTCACCTTCATTCTTAATTCAAAAAGAACATTCTTTGGTTTGATGAATCAAGCTGAATTAATCTACGTGCAGATACGTGCTTAAATATAATTGGAATTTGGCCACCTTAAGTTGTAAAGAGTTGAAAACAAAGAATATGGTTGGCACAGATCACTAAACCAGAATTATTTAACTGCAAGAGTATGCTTAAAAAATGATCTGGTTATTAATTATGAAGTTGATCCATGTGCGGGTATTTCCCTTTTCCAGTCGTTGGTGTGTTTTTTTTTTTTACAATTGCAGAAGAGGGCTATCACTGACATGTGCAGAGACATCATTCTCCCCCACAAAGTATTCACCAATTCCATATACAGGAGCAGGTAGGTGAAGATCACTATGCGCAAAAATCTCTTTAAAAAGTTTTCAGACAAGCCCCACATGGTGCAGGAAGCACTTATAAGCAAAGAGGTTTGAAAAATTATAATACTTTTTTGGACAGTTCCGACCAAAAGAAAAAGGAAAGAAAAGCCAAAACTTGAAGCACCATAGACAAAGACCCATTCGGGGAGGGGTGCAGGCTTTGACACAACTTGTTAACTTTGCCAACAAAAAGAATGCTTGAATCTTGAACACCCTTCACTGTCTAACACCCCTTTCTGCTTTCCTTTTTCTCCCTTGTGGAAACGTGCCCCCACTGTACATTAAAGAGAGAAACGTTTGCATGCGGGAATATAACATAGGCTCTCTCTACACTATGCGTGCATCACAATGTTTCAGTACACTGCTTCACACAGCCGCTTTTCTGCATCTACATATACACAAACATGTTATCTCCTGTCTTCTTATATATTCACACTTTCACACAGATCAAACATGTCTCTCTATTCTATTTCTTTCTACCACATCACTCTTTCTCTTCTCCTCTCTTTTCTTAACCATTTTGTTTGGTTAAAGTTCAACAATGTCTTCTATCTACTCTCTCAACATCTTCACCTTCACCTTCATTTTCACCTCTCTCATCATGGGAAGAATCCCCAGCAGAGGTTTCTTTAACCTAGGTCTCTGTTAGCTATCAGCAACCATCAATGGGGAATTATGCACTCCTGGTCCGAATGGTTATTGCTTCTTTTTTCCCTTTTTATAGTGTTTTGAAGACTGTGCAATCATGCACACAACTGCTAGATGCCATGCATGTTGTGAAGTTCATTCAGAATTTTTTTTCTCTCTCTACCTAATAGCTTAGCTTGCAGATGAGTGAATAGATTACTACTTCTGAATAATGAGTGTGTTGAGTTGAAGTGTCACAGTACCTTGAGTAAGGTATGAGAATGTAAAAGCATGCTTGCTACTGATTTTTCTTTAATAAAATCTTCATATTTGCTGTATTTCTTCTTTTTCTCTTGCTTTTGATCTTGTACGTGTTCAATTATTCCACAATGTGTGAATATTTCGATGGGTTTTCACTAAATTACAACTGCAACCATCATGCAGTTATGTAGGAATAAAATACTCATACACGACTGAGCAAAATGACATGGCTGTGATTATCCTTTCCTTTAGTAGCAATAAAGAAAGTTTGTACACATTATATCCATATCGATGACAACAAAATGATATGTTACAAATTAAAATGAAAAGTTCAATTTTCTTTTGTGATGCAGTTACTGTATCCAGGAGAGGAGAATATGATTTCAACTAAAAGAGCTATATATTTTTCACCTTTTGGTGTGTTTGTTTTAACTGAAAATTAATATGCATGGGAAGTGAGACAATGATCAATCCTCTTTCAGTGTTTATTGGGTAAAGAAACGAAATGGATATGTTTACAATTTTCTCCACATGTAGTGAGAAAAAAAGATCTTTAAATTAATATGCTAAGCTTGAGGAAAAAAAGCAGAGAAAAACAGTAAGTTGCAGCAGTGTGAAAGCAGTTTGACATAGAAGTGAGGGACTGTGCCAGATTCCTAGCTGCTTAATTTCCCTTAGGTATTGATCCCAATATTAGACATGCATGATGATCTGTGTTGACTCTGGCGTTCTAATAGACTTAGAAACAGTTAATTTGAACATGGCTTTTCAGTGTTGATCTGTGGCAATCACACATATAATGAGTTCAAAGGAACATTCACTTTCCTTTTGCTTTTTCTTTAATCATGAAACGTTTTGGTTGACTATATGGTTATGTGTGTGGAATGTGCCTACTGAATCCTGGGCAGGCTCCACCTACAAGATGATGCATAATATCCTATACTCAAAACATGATAAAGCTCATTTTTAACATCGTAATCATTTGTGTCTTTGGTTTTTCTTTCTTTATGCTTTTCTATTACCTTAATCATAACTAGAAACTATAAAGTGTCAATTTCGACACGCTGTTCAAAATAAATGGGAGATCTGTCTCTATATTTGTCAATATATCGTCAATGCTTTTGAGAAATGGAATTTGTATGAAAGAACTAAGCTCATAGGAATGCTTACCTTATTAAGTTGCACTTTGTCAAGATGTTGCATGCCATGATCAATTTGAATAGTGTTGGATACTTGACCAAGATAACCCATATAGATCTTAAAATTAATTAATAATCGTAATTAACACCAACAATTAGATTTATAACATCATTATCCCAACTCTTCATAATCACTTTGTTGATTAAAACTTCATTTATGTATAATATATAATTTAAAATTAATTCTTGCAATTTTTCATAATTATCAGTTTATATGAATACAATAGTATATATTCAAATCTAAATTTGTTAAAAGCATATATCAAGATCATCATATTGATATCTCTGTAACCTACAAGTTCATGGATTGGAAATATGTTCTAATATTTATAACCCATTGGCCTATGTGAGAATTTAGATATGATATCAATTGTTATATAAATATTTTCTTGATGATATATGTTCTTTTATCAAGTCTTTTGTTTTTGTTGTAAAAAGATAAATTTTCTTCACAAAAAATCATAAATCTTATGAAGAATGTAACTTCTTGGTAACTCCCTCAAATGTGCTTAACAAATTTATTAAAAGATCATGATACTTTAATGAAGTGAGAAGATAGAAAATTAATTTTAATATTTCTAAAATAATTCTCATAATTTTAATATATTTATATAGTCCAATAAATATTTATGAGTCAATAGTAAATCAAAATAATCTAACACATGTTTCATCATTCTCATGCATTGGGATCTTTTCATGTTGATTCTCCGCAATCTCATTATTGATCAACTTCACTTTGTTTGATGCTTCCTCTAAGGAGTTATAGTTTGCACATTCAATATTGATGGAGTAGAAAGGACTTGATAGATTCTGTGATGGATCATGCTGTTGTTCTTGTAAGAAAAATTTTAACTAAGAAAAAAAAAATACCGTAAAGGAAGAAAAAAAAAATCAGGAAGTGTAGTAGAACATAATTTTAAAATATGGTATAATATGAAAACTACCGTCACAAAGAAAAAAAAAACACAAATAGATGATAAACAATGTAATAAGTATAAAATGAACAAGGTAATATCTTTTTTTTTTTCACACACTCCTACTTAATGTGTAAAACTTACAATATAAAAAACTAAAACCAACATAAAGAAGGAATGATCCAAAGAAAACATAACCCAATAACAAAATCTCAAAATAAAACATTCAAAATATATACTATCTTTTTTAAAAAAGAAATTAAAAATTAAAACAAATGGACTAAGAGACTACTTTCAAATTCAAAATCTTATAAATGGTTTTATATATATATATATATATATATATATATATATATATATATATATATATTATCTTACTTATTTCTATGTAAAGTTAATTTTTTTTATTAGTTATAAATCTCTTACATGCTAATAGATTCATATATAGAATAGAAACATTTCGGGAATACTGTCACTAACCCTTACTTTTCAAAATCACTCTTATTTTTTAAAAGTTTATATAAACAGTCTTGAAACATGCTGAAGAAACAATTAATTATTTTTATTTTGAATAGTAAAAGCAGACGTGTGGGCATGTTCAATAGTTTATAATAAAATATAATTTTATTTTACAATTTTATTTTATTATAGTTGGTTTCTTTAATTTTGTAGATAATTAATTTATTATAGATAATTATTCTAATTTAAAAAAAAAAAATTAAATAAAATAGAAAATAAAATATGAATAAAAATAATCTTCTTTATATGATAATAATAACTAATGAAAACATCACATATCACATTCATTACATAAACCTGTGTTTAATTTTTGTTATAATAATAAAAAATTATAAAAATATAATTATAAAAATATATAAATAATTTTTATAATTTCATTATAAATCATTTTTATTTATTTAATTTAAAAAACATAAAAATTAAATAAAAAATAGTTAAATTTAGAAAATGTCATTTGAAATAAAATATATATAAATAAAAAAATAATCTCTTAATATAAGATTATAGAAATATGGATTATACTTCTAAAATTATATTTTTGTTCACTTTATTGTCACCCGTCTACCAACAAGGATGTTGCTGGGTTGTTTCATGCCGCTTCCCTTCCCTTCCTTCATCCGGAAGTCGAGAACGATGTCAGTTGCGCGTAATCTTCCCTCTGCATTTTTGTGTTGGCAGTTCCACTTCAATTACTTGAAACACACCACTAAACTCAGAAGTTCTTTTTAGAATTCAGTTTTCCGCCATTTTTCTTTCTAAGCGTAGATCTGAATTTTAATCTTAATCTTTTACTTTTTTTTTTTTTTAAATGCTAATTAGGTTGTGATCTGTTTCTTAGTGTCGTGGTGCGCTCCTTGCAAATTACCAGAAGAAGAGATTCACGCTTAGCCTGAAAAAGCATACCGTTGTGGTTTTTAATTAGTTGCTGACTCCAAAGATTCTCTGCTCAATTGAATCCAATTGTTCTTTTGGCCAATGATTCTGATCTTTTTGTTTTATGTTTTGGATTTTTAGGTTGTAGCGTAGGAGTTTCAGGTTGCACTTAGACCGTCTCACTCAAGGTTGTCGTATTAGCAGGGTCACCATCGCCCTCCAAAGCTCCGCTCCGTTCTCACACTAAATCTTTTTCACCTTCCAATAGTTTTTTTTTTCTTTCATCACATTGCCTTTGGTGTTTCTGGAGGTTTTTGAGCAACATCACAATTTGCTTTTTCCTACCTCTCTGTTTTTTCTCCTGTACGATTATACCTCTTAAATTATCTTTCATTAAAAATATTTAATAAAAAATTTTACACCTATTTTTAATGTTTTTATTAGATATTCCAAAATTTATTTCAGAATTCAAAAAATACCCTGGAACATTTAATCCAGAATATAAGAAAGAAAATTTCAAAATAAATGTTGTTGAATATATTTTCGGATACAAAAATCACTTTCCAGAACACCGGACATATTTTTATATTTTGAAATAGTCAATTAAAAAATATAAAAGAAATATTTCGAAATGGATTTTCCAAAAGTTTTCTTTTATATTATGAATGACTATTTCAGAAGTTATTTTAAAAATATCTTTTAGAACAGTTTTTCAGAATAAAAAAATTTCTAAAATAGGTGTTTCTAAAGATATTTTCAGATTTGAAAATAACATCCTATACATTTATTCTAAAACATTTTTTTTTTCATTTTGAAATATATTTTTGAGATTTAGAATGTATTTTTGAATCTGAAAATACTTTTGGAACACCTGTTCAAAATATAAATAATATCTAAAACAAGCGTTCAGTAAGACATATTTCATTATTCAGAAATATTTTTTGGAACACTTGTTCCATTTTGATTTACATTTTAAATCCGAAAATACCATCCAAAACACCTAATCCAAAATATAAAAGTGAAATGTTTGTTTGAAAGAAATGGAAGTGTCTTTGCGTGGAGGTATCTCCAATGGTTATGTTAAAGGAGAAAGGTTGTGAGGTGTGGCATGTGACATGTCGTTTGGGACTCCTTCATTACCTCTTGCATAGGTTGAAGAGGAGTTGCTACAAAACATGGTAAGGTGTTTACAAAAAGAAGATGGACATCTTCTTTCAATAAGGAGTTTTAATGATGATGATGACTTATGAAGAAGTATGGAAGACTTAATGATGATGCATGAAAAAATGTTTAAGACTTAGGAGTTTAGTTGTTTAGGTCTTGTAATCTGTATATGTTGTTTAAAATAGTTAAATTAGTATGTCAAGAGTTCAAAGGCAAAACCCAAGCATTAGAGCATTAAGAAAATTTTATTTATTAGCAAAACTTACTAGAATAATCAATTATTCTTAATGATAATCGATCATCTAAGTTAAAAGTGATTTTTGAGAAAAACTCTGTGATAATCAATTATCACTGCTATAATCAATTATCACTGCTATAATCGATTATCACCTGCTAATAATAGATTATCCTGGCTGATAATAGATTATCACAGCGAGAAAAATGTTTTCAGAAAAGTTGCAGGATAATTGATTATCTATGACAGTTGTGACTTAAATTTTCGTATTCTTAACCTAATTTCTAGATATACTTTTATAAATAAAGTGGTAGACTTTCATTTGGAAAATAGAGAAGTTTGAGTACTTCAAAACTCTCTATGAGAAGGCTTTGAAAAACCTAGTATTGGTAGAGCAATAACTTTCATCAAGTGGGATCTTGAGTGATTGAGTGTTGTTGTTGTTAGGAAAAGTTGACCATCCTTTGTGTGATTCAAAAGAGGTGTTCATTCCTTGTGTGATTCAAGGAAGGTGTTTCTTCATCTCTTGTTGATTCAAGATAGGTGTTCATCCCTTGTGGATTTCAACGGAGGTGTCTTCATTTCTTGTGACTTCAAGAAAGGTGTTTTATAAACCAAAAGCTTTCTTATCTATGATTGTATTTGTGGTTTACGGTAGTGATTAAGTTAATCTCATTTTTTAGAGATTAATAACTTGATATAAGGTCTTTTGATCTGAACTAATATAAATACATTGAATTTTGATATTAAAAGAAAAAAATTTAAAAGCATAATTTTCATTAAGAACTCAATTCACATTCCTCTTTATTTTTTGTCCATTAACAAATTATTCCACTACTTAATTACAACATAAGGGAGAAGGATAATGAAGTGTTAGGTATGATGGAGGTGCAACACTGTTGATGGTAGGTGCAGGGATGGAGAGGGTGAGGGGGGGAGCTACAACACAAAGTTGGGGGAGGAAAAAAATAGAATTCACTTTACAATTGACTCATGGGTAAAATGTGTATTGTATAAGTTAGGAGGTGCAAGAAGAGAAAAAGAAGTGCAGGAAGTAACAGCCTCATGGCAGACCCGCCTATGGAAAATAACGCACCAATCTTTCGTGGACCAGTCAACCTGTTTTTTTTACGGACAACATGTGGGCCGAGAAAAACAACACAAACCAGTCCACATTGTATTCAAGTATCCCAAACATGTATTACACAAAGAAATGACAACGTGCGGATTGAACTTTTACTAAATAGAAGCCCAAATACCTTGTAGAAAATGGCAAAAGAGCAGCCTCAAGGTCTTGCTTTAAGGAGGAACCTGGAGAGTCTGCGGTTGGAGTTAAGCACCAGGGAATTAATGCAAATTGGGGGGTTCCTAGATATGGTGTTGGAGAGGAACTTCATCATCAAACACAAGAAGATGGAACAGTTTTTGATAAAGCTGATCTTTTTTCTTCCATTGGTATCCATCATGGTGAAGGTTGCTCCAGCAATGCCTCAGACATTTCCATGGCAAAAGGGTACGATCCTCTTCTTTCCATGACACTCATTAATATGTTCTCCTGAGAACCGAATCTATCTTACTCTTCTTGTTGAATTTGGTTAGTTAATATTTGTCATTAATAGCAATATTTGAAGTAAATACTATCATTTTTCCATTAATACATTCCAAAAATTTACGAATTAAAATTATTTAATGCGATTAACTGTGAGAACTTTTTCACATCATAAAATCCTGCATAAACTTTGCAGCTTAGGAACAGATACGGGTGATGAGAAGGACATTGAAAACAAAAGTGTGAGAGCATCTTTCGTTGAAGAGGTGGTATTATCAACTTTAATTTATGAAATTTTCATCTTAGAATTCATAGAAACAGTCATGCATTGCTTTCTGCAGGCTTGTAATATTCAACATTTGTGCTTATTTATGGTATATTTACATCGATATAGGATTGAACGGCCTATGGGGTGGAAGCGGGTGAAAGAAGAAGATAATCAGATGAATTTTCATATTTTTTCTGTGTAAAAGTACAAATACATGTCTCGATTTTATTTAAAGAATGTATTATCACAATTGTCTTCTGTACGCTTGTCTGATCTAAAACAGGCGACCAAAACTTTTTAAGAAAATTCCTTTATTTTAATCTTTTATAGAACTATTTGAAATCCCCGTATCAAAAGTTGATGAACAATCTGTTAATACTTTATGCTTGGTTTTAGAACTATCAATCAATCAAGACAAATCAAAAAAATATAAAAACTAAATAAAATGATTTTGAAAGATAAAAGTCGAGGACAATTTCACTACAAAAAAACATAATTTTACTTGGAGTTTTTTAGTTAGGGGTATAACAACCTCCGATAAAAAATGATATACTTGAGGTTTTAAAAACTCTTGATAAGTGCTAGAGGTTTTTAAACAACCTCCGTTGAGTACTCGGGGTTTTTCCAAAAAACCCCCCGTAGAGTTTAAATCTTAATTTTAATGTTTATTATTTTAATAGACAAACCTCTTCCTTTTTTTTCTTTCGCGTTGCATATTAATCCAGAAGAAATCGAAACAGAGTAATACATTTGTCACCACCGTTTGTCTCCACCATTATCTTCTCCACTGTTCGTCTCCACCGTTCGTCTCCACCGTTCGTCTCCACCATTATCTTCTCCACCGTTCTTAAGGTAACAAATATCAATCTTCGTCCTTCCAATATCGTCTCCCTATTTCGTCTCCATCAATCTCCCTATTTCGATTTCGA